>JABAOH010013949.1_pt1 | contig 85132 bp, 88 predicted proteins | sample 7062181 | NCBI WGS metagenome assembly JABAOH01 (sample SAMN14538630, study PRJNA623070) | marine sediment metagenome | biome: marine biome [ENVO:00000428]; feature: marine pelagic biome [ENVO:01000023]; material: deep marine sediment [ENVO:00002113]; isolation source: pool of 5 deep marine... | reverse complement strand
CTTTGCACACTGGCTGCGTTATTGGGGTTCGAAGTACATGAGGTCGTCTTCACCCCTGCTGGTCTTGCCAGCGCCCAAATCGGGCTTCGTGAATAATCCGCGGTAAGTAACACCGAGGATTTGGTGATTTTCCCGGGGGGACAGCTTTCGGTGGGAATCCCTCAAAGAACGCCCTTCGAAACAACGGTGCTTTTGGGGTCTAGTGAGGGAGGGGACGGGGGATCGAGGGACTGTTTGATGGTCTCTAGAAGTTCCTCAAAGCTGAAAGGCTTGGGGAGGACCTGAGATGCATAGCCCTCTCGGATGATTCTTTGAGCGAACGGGCTCTGTGGGTTTGCCGTAATCAAAACAATATTCGCAGTTGGATCATATCGCTTGATTTCTCTGCTTGAATCGTAACCATTCATAACAGGCATTTCTAAATCCATGAGAACGAGGTTCGGTCTGTTTTCCTTGTACTTCGCGAGCCCTTCATGACCGTTGCATGCAATCTGAACGTTCTCATACCCTCTATACTCGAGCAGCGCCATGAGCAATTTCGAGACGTGATCCTCGTCATCCACGACAAGGATTCTCTCAGCTCCCATAGCTTTTCCTCTCGATATCCTTTTAGATTCATAGTAGACCACGGTTTACAATCTGTCAAGCAAAAAATACAATATGCTGTATCCTGAGGTAGAGGACATACAATATATAGTGGTATTGTGGAAAAAAAAAGAATCCGTAAGGTCAACTATTTAGGAGGTGAATCCACAGGCTATCAACAGATTTTTTCACAAAATCGACCTTGAAGGATTTTTTTGTCGTCCCACTCCGGGGGGAGACAGATAGCTTCGAGGTATCTGATTGAGGAGGCTCTTCCCCGTGTAGAGACCGCAGCCGAGAATATGATTTTTGTGGGCGAGAATGACGTATCCCGGTGTGATGGTGAAAGAAAGTGGTATCTCATTGTACCTGAGCAGAGTGGTGAGTTGCTCATTGTCGAGCTGAATGATACCCGTCTTCGCCTCGCCGCCGAATATCTGCAGAGCGGTTGTTGTGGGTTTAAGGCGTTGCTTCATTTTTCGGAGTATCGGAACGCCAGCCGTATGGACTTTGATATCTCTGAGCCTTTCGATATGTGATGACCCTGTGAGAAGCCAGAAGGTTCGGGGACTCTCCAGGAGTGTAAAGCCTTCAAACACACTCAATCCAAGACCGAACCGGTTGCTGAAATATTCCAAGATTCTACTTCGGCGAGGATCCTCGACGTATTTTGGCGACAAAGAATCCCACAGAGTTGAGTTGGTGGGGGTAGATTCGCCAGCACCGTTCCATCTGTCGATCATAATCTCTATCCTTCCATCTGAGTAACCCGGGAGAATGTGTAGCCGAGATGCCGATAGGCATGACTTCGGCTGGTCGATTGTCGAGCAAATGCTGAATCACGCCTTCATTCTCGTCCGGGTTATAGGTGCACGTAGAATAGACAAGCACCCCGTTGTCATCGAGCAGGTCGAAGGCTCGAATTAGCAGATTGCGCTGAGTTTCGGGGAGGTAAGGCTGAGCGGTTCGGTGAGCCCTGCGGCTTGATGGCGGTAAGAATCGGACTGTTCCCTCACCGCTACATGGGACATCGGCCAGTACCCGGTCGAAGCGCCGACGTCGGGGAAAATCCTGTCCCGCGTATGACGTAGTGACGACATTGGTTATCCCCAGTTTCTTAACGTTGTGCTGTAGCGCCCGGAGACGTTTTTCTTTGGTGTCGTTGGCAACGATAAGCCCCTGGTTGTTCATGAGTTGTGCCATGTGGGTGGTCTTGCAACCTGGCGCGGCACAGAGATCACAAACGAATTGGCCACATTTCGGATCGAGGGCCATAACCGGTATAGCAGAGGTTAGGGCCTGGGAGAGAAAATACCCGAGACCGGCTTCCAGTGAATCTCCTGGACGCTCAGACCCATCAGGTTCGAGGAGGTAGCCGGCCAGACAAGAGGGTTTCACCCCGTAGCCCCGCTGCTGAAGCAATTCGGTCAGGTCGAAAGGAGTAATGCGGAGCGTGTTCACCCGCAGACACCGAATCAAGGGTGTGTTGAGGCTTTCGTAAAATGCGTCAACGTCGGGTATGAAGGATTCATATTCCCTAAAAGGTGTGCGACGCTCTGCTAGGTTCATGGGGAGTCCTCTAAAAGTATATCTCCTAGGTGATCAGGAATCTTTCCCGTTAACCCCGAGGCCCGCTCTCCACTGTGAGGAAGAAGACCCATGGGATAGCTGACGGCATGACTATCCTCAGAAGGTTTGGACTGTGCGGTATGAAAGACCCGCAAGAGGGAAAGACAACGGGAGGTGAAGGGATTTAAACGATCCGTGCCGATACGTTCTGACGTCAGGCCTTCCAGATCACCATTCGAATTCGAAATCGATGCGTTCAGGTCCCATGGTTGTTTAGATATCTTGGAGGACAACGTTGGATATTCGAAAAACAACCGTAAGTAATCTTTTGTCTCGAGGCAGTGATCCTCATGAATACGCTTAGGGCCGGCTTTAGGCCGGCCCTAACAGTAGTTCACACCGATAAAGAAATCCTATTTGACCGCTTGCTTCAGGGCGCTACCAGGCTTGAATTTGGCTGTTCTAGTTGCCGGGATCTTAATGGTTTGACCGGTTCTAGGGTTTCTCCCCGTCCGTGCCTTCCGTTTGGCCACCGAAAAAGTACCAAACCCAGTCAGAGAGATGCGGCCGCCCTTTTTCAATTCCTTGGTGACGTTGTTGGCGATAGAATCGATAGCCCTGGCAGCTGCAACTTTGGTGATCTTGGCCTCCTTGGCCACTGCTCCAATGAGTTGCTCTTTGGTCATATTTGCCCCTCCTTCGTTTGGTTTGGTATAGGGTTTACTTACTCCTCTTATAACAGCAGATTCCGTCTAATTCAACCCCAAAATGATTTTTTTAGAAAAAAATTCAAAGTCGTGGCAATAGGGAATCCATGGCTGGTTGTGAAAACCTGAATTGTTTGATAGATCACAAGGCAGTCTCGCTCCCAGTTTTGCGATTTCACCGGTTAGTATCGTATTTTTGCTTTTTCTGCATCCCTATGATAAAAGCCGAGAGTCCCTCCAGAGGTTCTCGGAGACCACCGGTAACCTTCAGGTGGGGTATTCCTGTCGATCATGACGAAGCGAATCTACATTCCCCTTTTACTATCAATCTTTTCGGCCATGTTGGGTATGGGAATTATTGCCCCCCTTCTTCCGATCTATGCCCAGAACCTTGGCGCAACGACAGCTGCCATCGGCCTCATTTTCGCTTCCTTTTCTATCTCAAGGACGTTTTTTCTTCCCGTGGTTGCCAGGATTTCAGACACCACGGGAATGAAAATCATGATTGTTTTCGGACTGATTCTCTTTATCCTCACCTCAATTGGCTACGTCTTTTCTTCGAAAATCTTTCACCTTGTCCTGACGAGATCTCTTCAAGGGATTGCTGCGGCACTCATAATCCCTGCGACTCTCGCCTATGTCGGTGAGGTCTCTCCTGCTCGACGGGAGGGAGCTTTCATGGGGGTTTTCAACCTGTTCTTCTTTGGAGGTCTGGGTGCCGGACCTTTCCTGGGAGGGCTACTGAATGACCTGTTTGGGATCGACAGTAGCTTCTACACCATGGGGATGTTGGGTTCCATCGGTCTCCTCCTCACGTTGATTTTCCTTCCTGAGAGGAAGCCGGACCCTGCGAATCGTAAACACCTCAGTTCGTGGTCGATGTTCCGGGAACCGGCGATACGGGGAATATTTCTCTTCAGGTTTCTTTACTCCGTGACCGTGGGACTCCTCTGGTCTTTCCTCCCGATCTTTGCCCACAATTTCTTGGGACTGAATAGTTCACGGATCGGAGTTTTGGTCTCTCTCAATGTTCTCGTGGCCACGGTCTTACAGGCTCCCTGTGGGTTCTTGGCAGACCGGTTGAGCAAGAAGGGGCTTGTCGCCATAGGGGGTGGCATGGGCGCCATTGGGTTCTCACTGATTCCTCTCTCCAAGAGGTTCGTCGAGATTTTTGGGATTAGCCTTCTCCTTGGCGTATCGGGCGGGATTGCCATGCCAGCGCTTATGGCGCTGGCCGTGGAGGCGGGTAAGAGGACAGAGGGAATGGGGAGGCTGATGAGCTTTTTTGTTATGGCACACAGCCTGGGAATGATTGTCGGTCCACTGATGGCTGGCCTAATCGGAGAGGTGGCGAGTGTTAGCACCGTGTTTTTTATCGGAGCGTTGATCGGGGTTGTGGGTGTTGCCGCACTGGCTCTTTCTCAAGACCCGCGCGGTGAGAAGGCTCTTCCTGCTTGAGATTTTTGGTATCTTCCGGTAGGGGTTTTTCAGATGGGTTTCTTGATGTCGAGAATGCTCTCCTGTGTGGGATAAGGATAGGTAGAGTGAACACTGGCTAAGAGTTTGGCGAGTTTTATTCTTTCCTTTTTATCCATTCGGGTAAATTTGATTCCGTATTGATAGTTTATTGCCTCGCTGGTTTCGATGACGTCTTTCCAAACGATTCTGGCCTGAGCGCTCAGTGCCGTAAACTGGAGCTCAGAAGCATAGAACATCTCAAGATCCAATTCTTCGCCCACGCCGATTCGGTCAAAAAGGTATGCGAGAAGACCTCCCTCGCTGATGTTCACAGCCATCCCCGTGGAGATCTCGGCACGGTTTTGTGAAACGTAGGAAATCGGATAGTCAACGAGAAACCGCTCAAATCTCCTCCGTTCGATGTCTGGGTGTTGGCTATCCACGACATCCCCTGGTTGATAATCGTTTGAAATTAATCTTTATTTGTACTTCATATCTCCTCCGTTGTCAACAAAATGTCTGATCGGAGGTTCCGGACTTTTTGTTCTCTCTTTCAATGGACTGGTGGCCAAGCCCTTTGAGCGTTCATTCAAGTTTTTTTTGCTCGTAAACCTTAGGCGAGTGGAAGAGAAGCGATCTCAACTGTCTGAGCCGCCGCAGGCGGAGAGTTTTGAGAGCGCCTGGAGCGAGCCTTAGATTTATCAAAAAACCTTTGGGAAAAGCGAAAAGGGGGTTAACACCATTCCGAAACAGATAGCCATATTCGTCTCAGAGAGTTATGTAATCCTTTGGCGTTTTCTAAGGAAACTCCGGAGAGCGTAATTGGGCCACGATTTCTGGATGGCTTTTGTCATTGAGCCCCCCCCGAGAGGACAGGACTTCCCCACGTGAGAACCGCCACCGGGGGGGACGAGAGCGCGGAATCATGGGGTCCTGGTCTCCGGTCAAATGAGACACTGCGGAGAGAATAGGGTCGGGCTCAGGGGTGAGAGGGGTTATTGGGTCTCGGGGGGTTCACATCAAATTGATCGGATCTACGTCCACATCGAGCTGAACATTGACTGTTTCATTTTCCACCTTTCCAACCAGTTCACCGACGAACCGACGAAGCCTCTCTGTGTGATCGCTTTTGATAAGCAACTGCCATCGATAACGGCCTTTGATTCTGGCAAGGGGGGCGGGACAGGGACCGAGTATGTGGAGATGATCTCTATAGACTTTTCGTTTCTCTCTGATCTGGGTTCCAATCGTCCCAAGGCGCCTGGCGAATTTTTCGGTCACGTCATCTTTGCTCCCGGAAATCCTGAGGTTGGTGAGGCGCGAGAAAGGAGGATATTGCAACTCCTCCCGGTACAGGATCTCTTGCTGATAGAAGGTGAGAAAGTCGTGGTCCTTTGCCCTCTGAATACTGTAGTGATCAGGGTTATAGGTCTGAATGATGACTCTACCGGTTTGATCTCCTCGACCGGCTCGTCCCGCTGCCTGAGTAAGAAGTTGAAAGGTCCTTTCACTGGCTCGAAAATCCGGAAAATGGAGAACGGTGTCCGCGCAGATGACCCCGACAAGTGTGATGTTGGGGAAGTCGTGTCCTTTCACGATCATTTGGGTCCCGATGAGGACGTCGATCTTCCGCGATTCCATCGCCTGAACAATTCTCCTGTAGGCTCCTTTTCTCGTGGTCGTGTCGCGGTCCATGCGAGCGATTCTCGCTGAGGGAATGAGCCTGAGGATCTCGTCTTCCACTCTCTGCGTTCCAATTCCCAGGGAATGCAGGTTGTAGCCCTCGCATCGGGGACAGATTGCCGGTACGTCCGTGGTGAGGCTACAGTGGTGACATTGAAGGGTCCCCTTTGCGGTATGGAGGGTCAGCGTAACGCTGCAGTTGGGACATTGAGAGGTCCATCCGCAATCCTGGCACAGAATGAAATTGGCAAATCCCCTCCGATTGAGAAAAAGAAGGCTTTGGAGCCCCTGTTCTGCATTGATGAGGAGTGCTTCTTTAAGTTGCCCCGAGAAGACGCGGTGCCTGAAATCACCTTTTTCAAGACGCATGTCCACGATATCCACGGTGGGTAGGAGTCGGGACTCGACTCGCTCGGGGAGTCGGAGGCGGCGGAACTTTTTTGTCGTCGTGTTATAAAAAGACTCCATCGATGGGGTAGCAGATCCCAGGATCAGGAGGGTGCCACACATTTTGGCCCTCATGACGGCGAGATCTCTGGCGTTGTACTTGAGTTTTTCTTCCTGTTTAAAGCTCGTCTCATGCTCCTCATCAACGATGATAATGCCGAGCCTCCTGAAGGGCGCAAAGATTGCTGACCGAGCGCCAATGGCGATGGAAACTTCCCCTTTCAGAATCTGGCGCCACTGGTCGTATCTCTCACCAGGAGAGAGTCTGCTATGCAAGACCGCGATACCCCCTTTGAACCGTCTTTTGAATCGAGAGATCAACTGGGGTGTCAGAGAAATCTCGGGGACCAGGACAATGGCCTCCCTGCCGTCCTCAATCACTCGTTGGATCGCCCTCAAATAAACCTCGGTCTTGCCGCTCCCGGTGATTCCATGAAGAAGAAAAGGACGAAAACCTCCCTTAGAAATCGATTCCTCGATTTCTGATAGGGCCTTTTCTTGATCGAGGGTAAGAGGGGGCCCAGTCTCAGATCCAAAGTCCTCATCATCGAAAGGATCCCGATAGATCTCTTTGAAATCGAGTGCCACCATTTCTTTTTTCACAAGACCCCTAAGATACGGACCCACCCTAGGGAACTTTGCGCGAAGATCCCGGCGAGAAACCCTTTTCATTGATCGGATGAATCTAAGAATTTCCGACTGTTTCGGGGTTAGCGGGGGGTCTCCTTCAGGTCGGTGTTCTCCGCGAAAGACAATAAATGGTTCGACCTTCGCCCTCGTTTTCATCTTCTTCAGCCGAAGCTCTTCAAAAACTAGATTGCTTTTCTTTAGAGAGAAGATACGAGAATAGAGGTTTTCAAGTTTCAGACGGCGAGAAAGGCCGTGAATGTCAGCTTCGCCCTCTTGTGCCAGGGTCATGAGCAGGCGGCCGTCTGCTGACTCTGGCGGGAATTGAGCAAGTCGGGCCCGACCGTCAGGCGTGATCTTTACAATCCGGGACGTCTCTACAATCAACCCCGGAGGCAGACTAGTTTTGATAACCTCACCCAGAGGATGGTAGTAATAATCGGAGATCCACCTTAGGAACCGAAGCATTTGCTCATCGAAAAGGGCGGTCTGATCCAGTACATCAATGACATCTCTCACCCGGGCCGGATCGAGACCGTGAGGTGTTGGCGCTGGAAAAGCGAGAACATATCCTGTGACCTTTCGCCTTTGGAAGGGGACCAGAACTCTTTTCCCAACCCCCACCTGATCCTTAAGTTCACGGGGAACCCGGTAGGTAAATGTCTTCCGGAGAGGGAGACTAACCGCCACCTCAGTAAAACGTTTCATTCTCATTTCATTCCTTGCCTGGCTCATGGCAGTCGGCCTGGAAGGCGAAAAAAAGCATCGTCGATTTCACAGTCGCCTCTACCCCATTATCCCATGCCCTCGGCGTTTGTCAAAAGGAAAATCCGGGCCACAAAGGCCACGGGCAAAGAACGAAAACTTCAAGTTTGAGCCCCGGCTCCCGATATATTATAATGGGAGTGATGAAGGCCACCACATCGATCAAAAAGATTCAGTCAAACTGTGTGCTTGTGTCGACCAGAAGCGTTGGAAACATTCTGTTCGGCTGCCCGCCAGAGATTATCAAATGGTTTCTTCGCCGGAAGAGGCCGATACCTTCAATCGTCGTCCTCCCGAGGGACTTCCTCATCGACAACCGGCTAAACGTGGAACCAGAGTTTCTCATCTATGGAAATTTCTTTCTTCAAAAGAGGAGGCTTACCATCATCGGCACGGGGGGTCAACTCCGACGAATCAAGAGGATTTTCAGGGAGTCTTTCCTGGGGCCGCGAGGGGTCAGGGAGGGTAAAGGAGAAAGGGATTTCCTCAGGGCCAGGAGAGATGATGGGAAGGCTTTGAAGGTGGAGGATCTCGTCAATCTGAGTCCTTTCCGGCGCGATCGGGACGGTGTGAGAATCGATGGGGTTACGATCAAAACTACCCGTCCGGGTTGTTTTGAAATCTGGGAAGGGGGCGCCCTACTTGGAGAGGTGGATACTACAGTTTTCAAGCTCCCGTCTCACCCACCCGATCTTTTCAAGGAAAAGCCCCTGGAGCCCCCAAGCCTTGGTGTGAGCTTTGTGGGGACCGGGAGTGGATTCAATCCCTATCGGCGGACCACGAGTTTCATTCTCTGGGTCAACGGGAAGGGTATCTTCGTTGATCCGGTCAAAGACCCGTGGGTGGAGCTCAACAGGTTAGGAATCGAGGATATGGATGTCCCCTCTGTCTTACTTACCCATTGCCATGCCGACCATGATGCGGGCATGATTCGGGCTGCCATTCATCAAAGAAGGATACGCCTCATCACCTCCCGGGTCGTTTTCGAGAGCTTTTCGCGTAAGGCAAAGGCATTGGCCGGGTGTGACATTGAGAAATATGTCGACTTTGTCGAGATCAATCCTGGCGACACCTACGAGTTGGAGAATGCCTCGATTCGGGTTTCGTCTGCCCTCCACCCCATTCCCACGATCCGCTTTGAGGTTCTGTTCCGTGACCCGAAATCGAGAAAGCGTCTCAGAGTAGCCTATTCGGGAGACACATGTCTTGACTGCACAAAGATCGAAACTATGTATCGTCGGAGGATCATCGACAAGAAAAGGCGGGACGAGCTTCTTCACTTTGGCTTTGACGCAGACCTCTACATTCACGAGGCTGGCCAAGAGGCGATCCACACGTCGGTGCAAGAATTCGAGCGTCTTCCCGATCAAGTCATAAAGAAGCTAATCCTTGTTCATGCCGGAGATCTCCCCAAGGACTTGAAAGGCTTGCGGGTTGCGCAAGAAGGTGAGACGGTTGAACTGATTCCCCCTACCCCATCCCCTCGGGATGTGATCGAGCTGATTGCCTCGAACTCGATCTTCGAGAGCCTCAAAAGGGAAGCGGTTGTCCGCATTGCAAAGCAGGCCGTCCTCATACCGTTTAAGGTTGGGCAGAATATCGTTACCCAGGGGAAAAAGGGAGATCGATTCTACCTTATCGCTCTTGGCAGGGCAAAGGTTTTGGTCGATAACGCGATGAAAGCAGTTCTCGGGAAGGGCGATTATTTTGGCGAGATCTCTCTTCTAAGTGGAAAACCCCGAAATGCAACCGTCCAGGCCATTTCTGATGGATTGGTTCTGACTTTAGAGAAGGAGACTTTTCTCGAACTGGTCAGAGAAGAACCTTCGATCAACAAACGACTGCAAGACGTCCTCAGGCTTAGACCCGTTGTGTCTCAGTTGACCTGTTTTAGAGGTCTCCCATCAGATCAGCTTGCCAGGCTGTCCCTTCGGTTTGAAGAATGCAGACGTCGCAAGGGCGATCGGGTGGTTGAACAGAAACGGCGAGGGGATGCGTTTTTCGTGCTCACGTCGGGAAGAGCCGTTGTGAGCGTGATGGATGGAGAGGGCCGTGACAAGATTATTGCAAAGCTAGGCCCCGGAGACGTCTTCGGAGAAATTGCCCTTCTCAGGAACATCCCACGGACGGCAACGGTCGAGATTACCTCCGACTCTGCGACCCTGCTCAAGTTGAGAAAAAAAGACTTCCAGACCCTAACGGCATCGATTCCCAGCCTAAGTTTCTACCTCAATCGGATAACCGCTGAGAGATTACGGAAGCTGGCAAGGAGAAAGGCGACCGAATTCCATGCGCGCTTTTTGAGTGAATTGGCATAGTCTATTTCACCACTTCCACCCTGACGACTTTCCCTTCTTTGTCGTAGTGTTTGACGAGTCCCTTCCCCGTGGCTGGATCGATCGTGTGAAACCAGTCGATCCGTTTTTGGTTGGAGCTCTCCCTCAACCATTTGAGTTGGTAGGTGATGTATTTCATGTGGTAACCGTTTACCTTTCCAATGGCGAGATCGACAAGCTTGATCCAGGTGATTCTCCCGTTCTCGGTATCCTGGTACCACGCGGTCACCTGATCGATGGTCGTTTTGAAGTTTGTTTCTTCCAGTGCCCGGGAATAGTATACGGTCTCCATGAGTAGCCTAGATTCAATCTGGTTCTTGTCAATGGGTGAGGAAAAATCGAAGCGAGCGTGGGGGAGGGTCCCTTCCAGCATCTCTATGCCCCACCTCCTTCCCTCGATGTATCCGCGAACAAAGCCAGCCAAGTAGCTTCTGCCATCAGGTGTCTTGGCATTGTGATTCCACAGTGATCCGTCTGTATAGTCTGGCTCTGCAAGGGCCGGCAAAGAGATGTAGCCCAAAATAGTCAAAAGCAAAAGGACCCTTTTCATCTTCATCATTCGGGACTCCTCCTTTGAGTGGTATTTTACTCCCTAAGGGACGCTGATTTTCAAGACGTAGCAGGGCACCTTGTGGACGATCCTCCAAATTCAATGGGAGAGGTAACCGCAAACCATTCCTAGGGCAACAAGGGCCTTGCCGGGTTGTGCCCGTGAAAGTTCTTCTGGGCTGCCTTTGGAGTGCTGTTAGCGTAACAGTAGATGCACCCCTGGGGACAAGTATCGTACGCTCCGATATCCGTGCTTTCCACGCACCTGCAAAGCTTTCGCTGGCCCCTGTCTTTCGAGATGGAAAGGTCCAGTCCGAAGAGCCGATTGAGGAGCTCGTCGTCGATGCACTTTCCGTGGCCGATGCCGAACGCCTCCAGGTCGAATGGTTCGGCACAGGTGACGACCTCGAACCCGTGATTCCCGCCGATCTCGCCGATGAATTTGGGGAGATCACCTACCTGTCCCTCCTGATCATGAATATCTGTGACTATGATGTCTTTTCCTCTCTCTAAATGCTTGAGGGTCTTCATTCGTTTTGGGTAGATGTCGAGAAAACTGATAACGCATCGGCAGGTAAACCCGCTCAGGGCCTCGGCAATCTCCCCAAAGGTGTCGTGGTGATACCTCTGATCGGTCAAACTGCTGAGAATGATCGGGTCATATCGCCAGATGATCCGACTCGCCCCTACCCTGCCGCTCAGTCTCTTGAATCTCTCTATTTTCAAAGAAATAGAGCCAGGAGACGATTCGAAGACCCTCGGGTAATGAACCAAGGTATATTGGAAGTAGTAGCGAAACCCCATCCCATCCAATTCGTCCAGATATGGAATGAGGGGATCGGCGTTTCGTGTCCAAAAGACAATCCCGTCCACATCTGGTGGCTCGAGGCTGACTCGGGTGGTCTGGCTAGGGCGAAAGGGGGTGCGAGTAAAAGCAAAACCACGTCTGATCCGGTTCATAAACCATGCGGAGTAATAGGCTGGTATGTCAGTTCTTCTACTGGCGCTAATGATCATGGCAGTTTGAACGGTGAAAGCAAAAATGGTAACTTAGGATAGATCTTGGACCGGTTAAATTCAAGCGGAAAGGGGACCTGAAACCCGCATTTTGTGAAACCCAAAACAGGGATGGGTGAGTCTAGATGAAGTTTGTTCCCCCATATGTTCAGCTTTATGAAAGTGGGGAATTGGAGGACAGGATTGAGAAGTTGAACCAGATTCTTAAGTCCTGTGAGCTCTGTCCCCGTCGATGTCGGATCGATCGCCTGAACGACGACCTGGGCTACTGCCGTGCTGGGAGTGGCTTGAAGGTGTCCAGCGTCTTTCCTCATTTTGGTGAAGAACCTCCCCTGGTCGGTCGGCATGGTTCGGGGACGATTTTTCTGGCTCACTGCAATCTTCGCTGTGTCTTTTGCCAGAACTACGACATTAGTCATCATGGAGGTGGGGAGGGAGTAACAACCGAGCAGATGGCTCGATATATGATCAAACTCCAGCAGATCGGTTGTCATAATATTAACTTTGTCACGCCAACGCACTATGTCGCACAGATTGTGGCCGCCTTACCCAAAGCGATTGAGCTGGGCCTTCGAGTCCCTCTCGTTTTCAACTGTGGAGGGTACGAATCCCTGGACGTCATAAAGCTGCTCGATGGGGTAATCGACATTTATATGCCCGATGTCAAATTCTTCTCTTCCCATGTGGCTGAAAGGCTCTGCAATGCGCCAGACTATCCAGAGGTCGTCCAATCGGTACTCAAGGAAATGTATCGCCAGGTGGGAGACCTGACGTTGGATTCTCACGGAATCGCCGAGCGGGGTCTTCTTATTCGACACCTCGTCATGCCCCATGACCTGGCGGGGACCGAGGGCGTTGTTCGGTTTATTGCCCAGAATCTCTCTCGGGACAGCTACGTGAACATAATGGCCCAATACAGGCCTGTTTATCGGGCAGTCGAGCTTCCGGATATCAATCGTCCCGTCACAACTGAGGAATTCCTGGGGGCTCTCGATGTAGCTCGGAAGTATGGTTTGCACAGGGGTTTTGAGTGAAACGCGACCAGATCCTTCTCGACGTGTCTCATTTGCGTCAGCAGCTAGAGGAGCTGAGGAACCGCATCGATGCCTTGGAGAAGACCTTTCTAAATGGATCTTTTCTCACGGACCGGTTAAGAGGGCGCGGTCTTAAGATTCATCGCCACAATCCTCATGATAAGCTTCTTGTTCCCCCAGACCTTTCTCCTGAACTCACCACGCAATTCTATGAAAAAATGAAGAAATACTCCTTTCGGCTTTTCTTAAGAGAACTCGTCAAGACTGGGACTCCCTTTTGTCCCAGTGACCTGACTCGGTACTGCTCAGACCGGGTGGCCGAGGAATATAACCGTTTCCTGAGTGCGACATCCACGGTCTGTTCTCTCAAAGGAGATACGTATCGTCTGAATCGTTCTGGGATTTCGAGTTTCGGTCCCACCCTAGAGTGGTTTGTGGCACAGATGTTCCAACGGGAATTCGGCTGCCCGGCCACCTATGGGGTCCATTTCAGGGAGACGGATGTGGGTGGAGACTACGATGTCCTTGCCCTCTGGGAGAATCGTCTCCTCTACGTGGAGGTTAAGTCTTCGCCACCGAAAAGCATTGAGGATCAGGAGATAAAGGCATTTTTCCTAAGACTCCACGACCTGATTCCTGACCTGGCCTTCTTCTTCAACGACACCCATCTGCGAATGATGGATAAGGTGATTGAGATTTTTAACCGTGAGATGAAGCGGGTTCCAGAGGGGAGACTGCTAGGAAATCCACCGGAAAGACTCAAAGATGAAATCTATCATATGGACCATTGGATCTACATCTTAAACAGCAAGAGAGATATTGTTGGCAATTTCAGTCTCTGTTTGAGAGATCATCTTAGACAGATCAAAGGCCGACGATCGTCATCGCCCGCGAACTGACAGTTCCCTTTGTGGAATCGAGGTCGGTTTGATTCTGCTTTCACAGCGGGTCAGCCGGTGCCCTATTTCAGGTTATCCCTGTAGGACGTTGATTATGGTCTGCTGGATCTTCCGTGAGGCGTCCTGATCGCCGAAAGTCCCCACTCGAATGCCGACCTCCGTGACATCGAGACCTTTGTTCTCAATTTTGATAAGCACACCCTTTCCGTCGCCCCGGCGTCCCTTGATCCTTCCATTCAGCGCATCCCGCTGCTGACTGGTCACGTTAATGTTCAACTTTTCCAGGGCAGTCAAAGAGGCATCCCAGGTCCGATCGTAGGGAAAGGGGTACAACACCTTCAGTTCTCCTTTGACATAACTGTACGTCCCCAAACCACTCCCCCCACCGATCCCGACCACAGCAGGAGTGCAGCCGTAAATAAGTAGAATCGGAAGAAGCAAACCCATCACCAGATACGTTAGCGACTTCATTTAATTCCCTCACCTCTCGGATAGATTCTTGAACCCTATATTACCAGAAGTTCCTTGACATTACACCAGAGAAAATCGTAAATGTGGAATCAATTCACCCTGTCCATGGGGCCGGACAATCGAGGAGGAGAAAAATGGATCGGCTCGGAAAGAGTATCTCCCTTTCGCTTTTATCCCTGTTCGTAGCAGGATGTGCTGCTTTCGTGCTCGGGGCGGGGATGTCAGTTGGGACCTACCACGTGGTTAAAGGAGACCTCACGAGATTATATCGGGCGAGCTATGACAAGGCCTGGGAAGCTGCCGTGGTTACGCTGGAGGAACTGGAAATGACAGTTGTTGATCAAAACAAAGGAGAGGCGGAAGGTTCGATTAAGGCTGAGAGGTTCGATGGGAGTCCTGTCAGGCTCGCCCTCAAGCGCAAAGCTCTCGATGTGACACAGCTCCGGGTCCGTATCGGTCCGATAGGCGACCGGGGGAAAGCCCAACTCTTTCACGAGAGTTTTCGAAAGAATGTTTTTGAGTAGGGGCTAAAGACCCCCGGAGAGCACCTTTGCGATTAAGGTTAACAGATTCATCTTCCAATCCGGGAGAGGAACAGGGATAAATGAGAGAATGAAAACCGAAAAGATCACTCCTGCTAGAAGCTTCCTCCTCCCATCCAGTTCGGTCTCGTCATCACTCGGAGGTGGATGTCTGAATCCTATGAGAAGGATCAGAACGAGGGGCAGGAGCCACGGTGGGAAAAAAAACAGCCCAAGGATCCCAAACCCAATCGCCGCTAGATAAAAGAGGATTTTACTTCTCCGGCCAAAGACTGCGTATACAACGTGTCCCCCATCGAGCTGCCCTATTGGCATGAGGTTGAGGGCTGTAACAAACAGCCCCACCCACGCCGCATAAGCCAGAGGGTGTAGTACCACATCTGACCCTTCGGGAACGTTACCGATGATGATCCTCTGGAGCACCCCAAAAAGGAGGGAGTCTCCCAATCGGAAGGATACCCCCTCTATGTGGGCAAGCTGAACAACCTCGGACAATTCTAAGCCAATAATGGCGGCAGGGATCGTCAAGCAGAATCCCACCAAAGGACCTGCCGCTCCGATGTCGAAGAGGGCCTTTCGAGAACTGATTCTCCCTCGCATGAGAATGACCGCCCCGAGGGTTCCGAACAGATTGGGAAAGGGTATGAAAAAAGGGAGAGAACTCTGAATTCGGTAGTATCGGCTCACAAAAAAATGGCCCAACTCATGGGCCAGGAGGATGGCCATAATCGATATGCAATACCAAACCCCTCCGACGAAAACCGTTGACCCGACTGTCAAGATAAACAAAAAGATGTGCACCAGGAGCCGTATCATTTGTATTCTACTTCTTGCGCTTGTGCCGGGTCTTGGCAAGCAGTTTTCTGTGTTTATGCCGACTGATCTTCTTTTTTCTTTTCTTGATCACATTGCCCATACGTTTCTCCGATCCCTCTATGAGTTCTGGCGATTTCAGTCCACAATCACGTTGGTTTGAGTCCGCAAGACGCCGGGGAGTCCTTGGATCTTCGTGACTATAAACTCACCGAGAATGTGGACACTCTCAGCTTCAACCAGGGCGACCACATCGTACGGACCGGTCGTTGCGTTGGACCTCTGGACCCCTTGGATCTTCGAAACCTCAGTGGCGACTTGCCTGGCGGCTCCCGCCGTACATTCAATGAAAACGTAGGCTGAAACAGACATGGCTCCCTCCTTTCTTTTCAATCCTATGCCTCGTGACATTCACCCGTGGTCCCTGACTCAGCCAGTATGGAGGCTTGAGATTGTTGATTATAACAGAACCCGGGTATTTTTCAACTCTTTGATAGGTCGGCGATAGGCCCCTTTTCGGATGTTGTCTGGTCTTAATCTTGACTCTTGTGGAGTCTACATGATCCTGAGAAAGTGCGACAAGACGTGTGATTTTTGGGTGAATCTTTTTCTGACCAGGACATGAAAATTCTGCCGAGGCGCCTTGACAAAGAGTCTCTTGGCAATATAATTGCAAGGTAGCGTCTCCATCAGAAAAAAGAGGAGGCTATGTACCATGTCAAAGAAAAGGATAGTTAGGGTTCTTGCAATCGCTCTTGCCGTCGTGCTTATCTCTTCTGCGCTGAATCTTGCCCATGCTGTGGGAGAGGAGCAACTCGTCATTCCCGACTTACTTATTGGGAAGCCGCTGGGTTTTGTTACACTGGGTCTTGGTACGCTGACCTGGGCCATCACGCTCCCAGTAACGATACCATTTGGGTGGCAGCGCCAAGCCCGTAAGCACCTCGTTGATAAACCTTACCGGTTCACCTTCGAAAGAGGACTCGGGGAAGATTTGGATAGGTACTAGCGTCATATTTCTCCTAACCAGAAACCCAGGATTGGGGCTGTAGCTCAGCTGGGAGAGCGATGCGTTCGCAACGCATAGGTCGGGGGTTCGAATCCCCTCAGCTCCACTCTCTGAACCTGCCTTTGCGATCTATGGGCGAGTGACGTTTAGCCGGTCGCGATCGTTTGACCGTTCGCCAGTCCACTCGAGACTTAAGCCGATTCGTCGTTTATTCGTGAAACCGGCCTCTGACTCTTCTTGGCAGAACTCTCCTGGCATACGTGGATCTTCCGTGCCATCTCCCCACCCGCGCTTTTTCTCAATGGGACGTGTCTACAGGGACTATCCTTTTTTCGGAAAGATAGGAAAGTAGAAGGAAAAAGCGGCATTTCGCCAGGAATTTATGATATCCTATTGAAGATTCCCCGTCGTGTCGGAGAGACAAGCGCACGTCTGAGTATTCTTAGCAGTACTCTCAGAAACTGGAGAGGGATTCCAACCACGGCCTCTCCGGAGATGACTCCCTTCTATCCATAAACCCTCAGATCGTGGAGGTATCCGATGGTAGATATCGCGAGAAATGAGCCCGTGAATGTGAACATCGAAGACGAAATGAGGAGATCCTACATTGATTATGCCATGAGCGTCATTATTGGACGCGCCCTTCCGGATGTCCGTGATGGACTCAAGCCTGTTCACCGTCGTATTCTTTACGCCATGCATGAGATGCGTAATCTATGGAATCAACCTTACCGTAAGTCGGCACGAATTGTGGGCGATGTCATCGGGAAGTATCATCCTCACGGCGACGCGGCGGTTTATGACTCCATTGTCAGAATGGCTCAGGACTTTTCTCTTCGGTATCCACTCGTCGACGGCCAGGGCAATTTCGGATCGGTCGACGGTGATCCGCCTGCGGCGATGCGGTACACAGAGATCAGGATGGACCATCTCGCCGGTGAGTTACTGGCGGACATCGACAAGGATACGGTCGATTTTATTCCTAACTACGATGAGTCTTTGATGGAGCCTTCCGTCCTGCCAGCAGGGGTTCCAAATCTTCTCGTGAATGGGTCCTCGGGTATAGCTGTTGGAATGGCGACAAACATCCCTCCCCACAATCTCACCGAGGTGGTTGATGCGATTATTGCCACGATTCAGAATCCGGATATCGACTTGACTCAGCTAATGGAGATCATTCCCGGCCCTGATTTTCCCACAGGGGGATTCATTACAGGGAGACGGGGAATAGTAGAGGCCTATCAAACAGGCAGAGGTGTTATCCAAATCAGAGCACTTGCGACGATTGAAAAGAACAAACGGACAGATCGGGACAGTATTGTCGTAACGGAACTCCCTTTCCAGGTGAACAAGGCTAAAGTCATCGAAGATATTGCCAGGCTTGTCAAAGACAAAGTCATTGAAGGCGTTTCTGATCTCCGGGATGAGTCTGATCGAGAGGGCATGCGAATTGTGATTGACCTCAAGCGGGGTGAGGTCCCTCAGGTCACCTTGAATCAGCTCTATAAGCACACGCAGATGCAGACTTCCTTCGGTATCATTCTGCTTTCCATTGTCGATGGTCGCCCCCGTCTATTGAATCTGAAAGAGTTGGTTTCCTGCTTTATAAATTTTCGAAGAGAGATCGTCATGCGACGATCTCATTATCAACTCAAAAAGGCTGAAGCAAGAGCCCATATACTCGAGGGCCTCAGAATTGCGTTAAAGAATATCGACGCTGTTGTGGCTCTGATTAAATCGTCACCCAACCCAGGTCATGCAAAATCGGGTCTGATGAAACGTTTCTCTCTGTCCGAACAACAGGCACAGGCTATCCTCGACATGAGACTCCAAAGACTGACCGGCCTCGAGCAGGACAAGATTTCGGAGGAATATCAACAGCTCATCAAAGAGATCGCCCGTCTCAATGAAATCCTGACCAATGAATCTCTACTACTGAATGCTATCGTTGAAGAACTCAAGCAGAATTCAGCGCGTTACGGAGACGAGCGGCGCACACAGATCATCGATGAGGTATCGGAGATCAAGATTGAAGACTTGATTGCTGAAGAGGACATGGCCGTCACCATCTCTAATACGGGGTATATCAAACGGAACCCGATAAGCCTCTACCGAAGCCAGCATAGGGGTGGTAAGGGAAAGCTGGGAATGGGTGTCAAGGAAGCCGATTTTGTCCAACAGCTATTCATCGCCTCAACTCACGACACGCTCCTATTCTTCACGACTGCGGGTAAGGCCCATTGGCTCAAGGTGCACCAGATCCCTCAGGCGAGTCGTGCGTCTCGTGGGAAGGCTATTGTAAACCTGCTGAGCCTCGGGCCATCTGAACGTCTGACGGCTGTTCTTTCTTTCAAGGAGTTCCAGCCTGGCCAGTACATTACGTTGGCTACTCGAAAGGGTGTCGTGAAAAAGGTCGATGTGATGGCTTTCAGTCATCCCCGTGCTGGCGGGATCATCGGAATCAACCTCGATCATGGAGACGAACTTATCTCTGCCAAGCTAACTGACGGAAAACAGGACCTCTTTCTTGCTACTCGATCGGGCAAGTCCATTCGATTCCCAGAATCAGGAATCCGTCCCATGGGACGGAACGCCAGAGGTGTTCGAGGGATCTTGATTTCGGAAGGTGATCATGTTGTCGGGATGGAGGTTGTAGAAGACGACAAGAATATTCTCGTTGTGACCGAAAAAGGCTACGGGAAGAGGACTTCAGCGTCGGCCTACCGCAAGCAGGGACGGGGCGGAAAGGGCCTCATCACCGTACGAGTGACAGAACGGAACGGACCGATCGTTGCCGTTCGACAGGTTTCCGAGGATGATGATCTTATGATCGTTACTAATCAGGGCAAGATTATCCGAATCCGGGTGAGCGATATCCCAAGTGTGGGCAGAATCACACAAGGGGTGAAACTCATTGGCATTGAGGGAGATGAACGAGTCGTGGCCGCTGCTCCCTTGGCTGAAAAAGATATCTGATGGCCACTTGTGCCTCTCTGGAGACCGACCCCTGTCATGTCGACAGAATAGGGGATTATTCGGGTCGGTCTTGGATGGCCTTCAAAGAGAAATCGCATATAGTATCTCATTACGGGAGACTGTGGAGACCGGTTATGTGTGATCACGAATCGAAGCGGGTTCAGAAGAAGGTTAAGGTGAGTGAAGAAGAGATCCCTTGCGCCTACGCTGCCACTCAGACCAAAATCGTTTTCCAAGTGACCTATGAGTGTGATGATTGCAAAGAGACCTGGACAGAAGAAGCAGAGGAGTGGAGAGGGATGTGATTCGTGATGTGATGGCTATTCTCTGGATTGATCTGTAAGAACTCTGAACGGATCAAGAGAGAAAAGGCCATAGGCCGTCAGATGAAGATCAAGAGGCCTATGGCCGAGTATGGACAAGATTTATCGTGAGTGAGGGGAGGCCCTTACTCATAGAAACTTCGTAATTTGCACTTCCTCTTCGGGTGTTTCAGCTTCCTTAAGGCCTTTGCCTCAATCTGTCTAATTCGTTCTCTCGTGATTCCAAATTGACGCCCCAATTCCTCGAGGGTGTAATCCCTTTTTTCCTCGATTCCAAATCGCATTCTCAGTATCTTGGCCTCTCTCGGGTTCAGAGAGGAGAGAACCCTTTTGATCTCCTTGTTGAGATTGGTCTGAACCGTCATCTCAAGGGGCGACACGGCGTCCTCATCGGCAATGAAGTCACCGAAACGGGTCTCACTATCTCCTACAGGCGTCTCCAGGGAGGTCGGTTGCTCCATCCGAATGTGGAAAATCTTGTTGACTTTCTCCAGGGGAAGGTTGGCTGCCTCTGCCACCTCGGGTGGAGTGGGTTTTCTTCCAAGTTGATTGAAGAGGCTGTAGCAGATCTTTCTCATCTTCATCTCATTCTCAAGCAGGTGAACGGGTAGTCTGATCATTCTGGCCTGATCGGCTATGGCTCTAGTTATTCCCTGCATGATCCACCAGGAAGCATAGGTGCTGAACTTGTATCCCTTGCGGTAATCAAATCGATCTACAGCCTTCATGAGACCAATGTTGCCCTCCTGAATCAGATCAGGAAGAGAGAGTCCTCGGTTAACGTATTTCTTGGCAATATTGATTACCAACCGCAAGTTGGCTTTAACGAAATCATCTTTTGCCTGCTTGACCTCTTGTCGGGCCCTTCCAACCGATGAAATGATGCCCTCCAGCTTTTCCCGACCATCTCCAGACCAGTAGACATCGTCAGCCTTTGCCCGCGGATTTGCTCGTTCTCGGAGAATAACCTCGATGTTTTCTAGAACCTGCTTTTTCACGGCCATCTTGTTGATCAGAGTTTCGATGACCATTTGATTCTCTGCCATTTTGGCCGCGAGGGAAGGACCTTCCCGCCGGGTTCCTATCTTTTGTCGATACTTCTCATTTTGCTTACTCAGTCTGAGGATTTCTCTCACGGTTTTAATAAACTGTTTCTTAAGGGTGGACTCCTCCTGTGGCGGGTAATGGGAGTTGGTTGGAACGTCCAGAATGTCTCTCACCTCGATCTCTCCAGCATGGATCTCTTTCGCGCTGAGGGCGATCCATTCCATGCCCACAGGATTCTGAACAAGGAGGGCCTTTACCCGGTTTTCGCCCTCTTCAATCCTCTTGGCGAGTCCCTGTTCCTCCTCAGGGCTAAGGAGAGGGACGCATCCGATCTCTTTCAGATAAACTCCTATTGAGGAATAGGGAAAATCAGAAATCTGGGTGGCCGGCGCACTGTCCGATTCTTCGTTTTCCGAGTACTTCCCACCGTAGGAATCCTCGGACTCTTCGCGGTCGAACTGAAATTCCTCGTCCTCAATTTCCCCCAACTCGCTGCCCTTGTTGACAAATTGATTGTTGTAAACGTCCATTTTTCTCTCGCCCTATCTCTAGGTGAAAAAAAAAAGCCCTTTCACCACGTCGAAAGAGCCCTGCGAAAGTCAGGGTTAAACTGTATTATCACGGTTCTCCTGTATCGCTTTATTTCAGATGTTATTATAAAGGAACAATAGGGATTTGTCAAATATTTCTTTCATTTTTTTAGATGAGAGTTAAGGCAATACCTTACTCTTTGCTATGTCTCCAGCCGTTGACGCTGCCTTGAACCCGGATAGGCCTGTGAGCCAATCGGCCACCTCCAGATCTCATTTCTCTCACGGGATGCGCCCCAAGGGAATGGTTCTCGGGACCCATCAAGGGCCAACGGGCTGTCCTGTCGGATAGGCTCTGAGGATAAGGAAATGTCGTCCTAAGAGAGGCCAATTCTTTCCAACAAAGCCATTCCCGTCAAAAGCTGGTTCCTGGTCGATTTCCCGTGTACCTCAAGGATCTTTAATTGAGCAGGTTCGAGGTCTTTTTTCAAGGCCCAAAAATCGATTTCTCCTGAACCCGGGGCCCAATGATCATCAGTCCCATTGGCGTCATGAATATGGACACCCAAAAGCATGGGGCTGTATGTTTGGATAAGGGTGCCAGGTTCCATAAATCCTAGTTTCTCCTGAACGTGGGCATGACCCACGTCATGCCAATAACGAAGAGAACCTCCAGAATACGAATCGAGGATAAGGCCAACCTCTTCAAAGTCAGGAATTTCGTGATAATGATAGCGGTTCTCGATCCCAAGGAGAACACCACGCTTTTCTCCTTCCTTGTTTAGGCGATCCAAGCTACGGAGCAGAGCATCTACATAAGGTCCCCGGTGCTGCCGTCTTTCCTCTAACTTCCTCTCGACGAAACGCCTCCCCTCTGGTGAATCCAACATGTTGTCGCGAGATAAGGTGTGGAGTCGATCGTATTCGGTTTTCATCTCAACTCTTCCGAGGTGAAGGACCACGGCCGGGGCACCGAGATCTTGGGCCGATTCAATGGTTCGAAGGGTCATCTCGACAGCCCTGGATCTTTCGTCTTTGTCCGGAGAAGAGAGAAGAAACAAATCCCCACCCCCCCAGGAGGTGGGAGTACCATTCGGACAGGGGAAATAGTTATGGATGCTTATTATTTTCAGTTCTTCCCTGAGAATAAGGGGGACCATTTCTCTGAACGCGGTGTCGGTAATCCGGTAATCAAGCTCTATTTCACTGAATCCCAGGGTGACGATCTCTTGGATGACTTTTCGACCCGTCATGTTGGTTCTTTGGGTGAGCCAGGACGTGGATAGGCCAATCATTTCCGCTTCTCTCTTTCAGGGTGAATCTTGGATGAAACGTTAGCGAAGGAAAAGGCGAGGTGCAGCGTCTGTGGATGCCTTGCCCCGTGAGCTTTGAGGCCCGCGTCCAGTCGCCCCGCTCAGGGCCTGAGACGGGAGAGGTTCGAGCTGCGACCTGAGGGCCGACCAGCCAATCCTCAACCCTGCCCCGGTGGTGAACCAAACAGGCTTTCAGGGGGTCCTATTCCTATCTACTGGCTTTTCAGTGCCGTGATAATTTCACGACAGAAGGCAGGCAGATCGTCAGGCATCCGGGAGGTGATAAGGTTTCCGTCACGGACAACCTCTTGGTCGAGGTATTCAGCCCCTGCATTGATCAAATCGTCTCGAATGGCAGAAAAACAGGTTGCTTTTTTGCCTTTGAGAATTCCAGCGGAGACGAGCATCCACCCGGCATGACAGATAGCGCCAATCACTTTGCCCTGATCGTGACCACGACGGACAAGGGTCACCATGGAGGGATAGCGTCTCATGATGTCAGGAGCGTAGCCACCGGGGATAATGAGTCCATCGTAGGCTGCCACGTCGATGTCATCAGCAGAGAGATCGACAGTGACCGGATAACCCATCTTGCTTGTAAAGGTTGAACTACTTCCGGACCCCACAATCTTCACTTCGGCGCCCTCTTCTTTGAGCCGATAGAAGGGATACCATAATTCCATTTCCTGATAGTTATTCTCGGCTAGAATGATTACTTTCTTCCCTTTCAGAACCATTCATGCCTCCATAGCAGGTTTAGGGATTCTTGACGTATACTCAATCCCCCACCCACTTTTCCTCAGCGGGAGGGGTATGGTCTGGATGGCCGCTGACCAAAAGAGATTGGGGCACCCGCCTGGTGATATCTACCTCTCCATCTGAAAGGATGACGCCTCCTCTTCGGCATTCTTCCAATGGGTACTTCGACCCAGCTTGATCCCAGCTTGTAAGGCTTCCCTGAGGGCCGTCGGGTGGCTTCTGATATCGCCCCGCTTATCTATCTCCCTGAAAAGCAGATGTCCCAAATATCTCGCATCGATGGCATCGAAGAAATACTTCACCGTGAGAATCGTACAATCGAACATTTTTTTTCCTTTGGTACCGCCCACGGATAGAAAAAAGCCCAATTTTGCCCGCCCTCTCTTCTTGAGAATGTATTTCCGAGACCACAAAGCTTGACACCGGTCAATCAGCGTTTTACACTGGGCCGTGACATTATAGAAATAGACGGGTGAGGCCAAGACGATGGCATCGGCGGCATCGATTCGGTCGTATACTCCGCACATCTGGTCCTCAATCGCGCATTGTCCCGTCTTTTCGCAGGCGCCGCAGCCGTTGCAAGGTGCAATTTGAATGCGACAGACGTGGATCTTCTCCGTTTCAGCTCCTGCCTCTTTAGCTCCTTTCAGGAATTGATCGAGAAGGAGATCTGTATTGCCCCGCTTTCGCGGACTACAGAAAAGGCCAAGAACCCTCATGGGCGACATTGGTCCTCCCCCGGCCTGAAGTCAAAGATTTCCTCGACCGTAATTTTCACCACATACTCAGGATTCGGGAGGTCGAGGCGGAGGCCTTCCTTGGTGACGACCACGTCGCTGTAAAGGTGACCTTCCTCGGTGAGCTCAGCCTTTCCCTTGAACTGAAAGCCGTTCATAGCCGTGGTATCGACAACGGCAACAACGATGTTGGGGTTCACCGGCAGACTGTCCCGCGTCTTTCTGATGTCACAATCTGCGAAAGGGAGTGTCTCATCAACACCAGGATGGATCCTTTGGGAGAAACATTGTCTCGACCGTCCCTGTCGCAGGTGGCAGCAAAACAAATCTTCTGACCAGAGATCAGATCGGTCATTTCAGCAGTCAACTTTGCCAGGGGTTCGGTCCCCTTTGCAGGGTCAGCCCTATTGGAGCTTCTCTTCAAGGGCGTCCAGTTCGATCTCCTCTGATCCCTTCGCTTCCAGTTTCAATACAATGCTGGTGAAATCTCCCAGGGCTATCTTTTCTTTCACTCGATTGATGCCCTTCTCTCTCAACAATGGCACAGCCCTTTTGACACCCTCCTCTTCCCGTCCCGATTCAGGCTTCATTCTGGTGGTCAGGTGCTCTCTGTCAGCCCAGACGCAGTAGGTGAATTTTTTCTCCCCCTCTTTTGAGACAACGAAGAAATACAGCCAACGATCTGCGTCCCCAGGCTTCAAACCCTCCCAGACAGTAAAACCCTGATAATCCCATGTTTGACCTGGATTCATGACCCCTCCTATTGCTTCAGTTAAAAAACCTATTGGTTTGACCTGACTGGCGAAAAGGCGATTTCTATTCTATGGCGATGTCAACTTTTTTCTTACGGGGTCGCTTCGCCTTAGGCAGCGTGATTCTCAAGAGGCCATTCCGGTAGTGCGACGTTGCGTGATCTTTTTCGATGTTAAAGGGAATGTGTATCCGCTTTTCAAAAGATCCTGAATCTATCTCAATCTGATGGCATTTGATATGATAAAAATCTGCCAGAGACTCACGCCTGCCGCTGATTTTGAGACGTCCCATGTCAAAGGAGATCTTCAGACTTTCTGGAACAACGCCAGCGAGTTCGATAACGATCAGGAGATCCTCCTCGGTTTCATATATGTCCATGGGGGGTCGCCAGGTTTCTCCTGGCATCTGCATGAACCTATCCGGGAAAAAATCTCCAAGGATCTTTTCCATCCTTTTGTGAATCTCTTCGAGTTCTTCGTCGGAGACCACCACGCGATCCTCTTGTGAATCGAAAAGGGCGTAACTGTACGGAAATGCCTATCGAATTCCCTCATAAGACTAGCACAATGGCGACTTCATCCGCAAGGAATTTGTAAGAGCAAAAGTGAGTCGGGGGGCGTCAGAAGCCGAATGGGATGGGTGAGGGGGGACTAGATCCCTTTTCAATGTGAATACTCTCCTCAGGCTTTCCAGAATCGTCCGGCGAGTTTCTTCCGGATGAATCCGGTCACTTGAGTAGGATAAGGGTGATTCCGGGAAAGTACGTGATAACAATGAGTCCCAAAAGCAAAATAGCCAGGAACGGAAGAGAGGCGAGATAGAGGCTGAGGATAGGACGACCAAAACGGTAACTTGCGATAAAGAGGTTGATCCCTACAGGTGGCGTGGAATAGCCGATCCCCAGGTTGGTGAGAAAGATGATTCCCAGATGAACGGGATCAATACCGTAAGCCTGAGCGAGGGGAAGGATCAACGGGACGACGACGACGAGGGCGGAAAAGATATCAATCATGCAGCCGACAACAAGAAGAAAGATGTTGAGGAGGATCAGGAAAAGCCATTTACTCGTGATATGTCCCTGAATGAAGGCGAGAATCTTCAGGGGAACCTGAGCATCGATAAGGTAGTTCGTATAGGCAAGGGCCACTCCGAGGATTATCAGAATTCCCCCCACCAGGACCATACTCTCCTTTATGATAGAGAGCAGGGCTTTGACTTTGACCTCACGATGGACTAGCACCTCAACAATAAGGACGTAAAAGGCGGTAATGGCAGCCGCATCACTGACGGCAAAAAAACCTGTGTATATCCCCCCGATGACAACAAACGGCAGAGGAATCTCCCAAATGGAGTCGCGAATGGCCTGCCCCATTTCCCGGGCTGATGATCTTACTATCGGTGTGCCGGCCTTCCATCCCCTGAACACACTGTAAACCATCAGAAGAATCACCAGAACTGATCCTGGAAGGATGCCCGCTATGAAGAGCTTGTCAACGCTTGTCTTGGAGATGACCCCGTAGAGGATCAAAGGGAGACTGGGCGGGAGAAGCAGCCCGAGTGCACCAGAGGTGGTGATCAATCCTAGAGAGAATCTCTCGGGATATCTCTGGCTGATCAGGGCAGGAAAGACCAAGCCCCCGAGGGCGATGATGGTGACCCCGGAAGCGCCCGTAAAGGCGGTGAAAAGTGTACATGCGACCAATACCACAACGCCCAACCCGCCAGGCATCCAACCAACAAAAGCCTGGGAAAGCCTGACCAGTCGCTTTGGGGCATTACTTTCTGCCAAGACGTAGCCTGCAAAAGCAAAGAGCGGAATTGCCTCAAGCAAGGGCGTGGAGGCCAATCGATACATTTCGATGATGACAGCGGAGGAGTCAATGCCAGAAAAGTAAAAACTGAGGAGAGCCCCTGCCGCAATAACGATAAACAGGGGCGTACCGGTCGCTGCCAGAATCAGCGTGACAAGTGAAGTGACCGAGCTCATCAAACCGATTCCTCAAAACTAAGGATTTTGGCAAACCCGTTGAGGCAGAAATGCAGGGTAATAATCGAGAAGGCCAGTGGGAAAATGATCCCGAGGATCCACCCCGGAATCTCCAAGAAGGAGGTGGTATTTGCCAGGAATTCATCTCGGACGAACTTAAGCGATCCATGGGTGAGCAAAAGGCATATGAGAGCAGAGAAGAAATCGATGAATATGCTGAGGAGGTTTTTTGCCTTTCCGTGAAGCAGCCGGGGCAAGATATCGATGGTAATGTGCCTTGACTCTCGGGTTGCCACGGTGGCCCCAAACAGTCCCACCCAAAGGACCAGGTGTCGCAGAGCAACATCCCCCCAGATGATGCCGAAATGGAAGAGGATACGAAGACAGATCTGGATGAAAGCGAGTCCCACCATTATCAGAACCAAAGAGACAAGGATTGACTGCTCGATTTTCTCGAAGAACATGTCCGAACGGCGAAGGAAATGCCGAATAGATTGCATTATCTCTCTCCTCTCAGTTCGCTCAGGTGGTTATTGACCTCTCGCAGGATTTCAACTGGAAAAACCTTTCCAGCCATCTCTTCGGTGGCTTTCCGGGCTATTCCTTGGAAATGATCCAGTTCCTGAGCTGAGGGTTCCACAAACTGGATCCCTTCCCGTTCCATTATACGCAGGGCTTCCTCGTTGTCTCTTCTGGTCTGGGCGTTGAGAGCGTCGACTCTTCCATGGAAGATCTCTTTGAATATCGTCTGGTCGTTCTCTGGGATTCTCTCAAAAGCTTTCCCCGTGATAACAACGCCGCCCAAAGCGTAGCTCAGGGGGACACGGGTGAGGTATTTCACCTTTGTGAACCACTGAAGGCTAATAGCCCCAATGGGTGCGCCGTAGACCACGTCAACTAGGCCGGTCTGCAGGGCGAGTAGGACGTCTGAGATCGCCAGGGGAACGGGCGAGACTTTAGCCTTTTCGAACACGGCCTGGCTAACGGGGTCCCCTTCCGGGATCCACACTTTTGTTCCTTTAAAGGTCTCAAGACTAGTCACGGGTTTGTTGGACATTAGGTAGACAAAGCCGATCTCAGACCATCCGAGCAGGATAAAGCCATTCTGTTTAAGGACCCTTTCCAGTCGACCTGTCGTTCTTTCTAAGACGTAATCGACTTCGTTGTAGTTCCGAAAGAGAAAGGGCGTACCGAACACCTGAATATCCTTGCAGATCGATCCTAAACCGAGTCCCGTGAGTCCGCCGATGTGGATCTGACCGATCCGCATCTTCCGCAAAACCGCCTCCTCGTCCCCCATGACGCCACCGGGGTAAGCCCGCATCGTTAGACGGCCCTCAGTTCTGGACTCCAGTTCCTTGTTCGCGCTGTGGAAGGTCTTCATCCAGGTGCTCCCATCAGGAGCGAGGGTTGCCAACTTAAGAACAATCGCTTTGTCTTCTCCTCGCACTGAGGTCGTCACGGTGAGGCAGATTCCAATCCCTATCAGAAGGAGTCTCTTGGACAAGGTCATATTAGAACAACTCCTCCACCTGATTCAGCAACTCGTTGGCCCTATCTTTTGCGACAGTGTTTATGAGAGTCAATTCCGGAACCTTATCGACTGGGGCCTCGTGCACCTTTTCCAGAAGAGAGACGAATAGATCCTTCTGAAATGTCTTTCTGGCGTAAGCGTCGGCATAGTAGACGTAGGCCATCAGGAAGTCTCCATGACCAATTTCCAAAGCCCTCTCAAAGTGTCTGCGCGCCTCCTCTGGTTGACCACCATAGGTTTCCGGTTTTGCTGATTTGTAAACGCCCATAAAAAGGTGAGCCCCTCCATACTGGTATGTTTCATCTAGCTCTAAGATGCGCTCCATGAGGAGGACGACTCGAGGAAGATCAGCCACCGCCTCTACCGAATCCGAGGTCACACTGATCCATCCTGCCCAGCAGCTGGCAAACCAGAAAAGGGCGGGAACGTCTGCCTTGGAAAAATCTCCGACCGCTTCTTCTAATCTCGCAAAGGGCTGAGAAAGGACAAGGGTAAATTCCTGTTGATTTGACATAGCCCTCAGGGCATATTCTTTTCCCTTCAGGTAGAGGCTGCCAGCCGCCTCGGGATTACTCTCATCTGAGAAGGCACCGGCGTACGAGCAGTATGCCTCGGCGCCAGCCAGAAGGAGTCGCTTCTCTTTTGGATATGCCTCGATCAGGCCGTCGAGAAGCATCAGATATGCTGGGGTGCCTTTTTTGACAAGGGATGGATCTGTTTGCTTAGCCGACGCCCGCACCACGTCTTCCAGGATCATTCCCACGCTGGCAACGGTAAGTTTCTTGGAAGGAAAGCAGCCGATGGCAAGACTTGCATAGAGGGAAATCAAAATGAGGAAGAGATTCTTTCGTCTCGGCAGCCACATTGCTAGCCCCCTTACTCTCTAGATGCTGGCATGTCCCAACATTCTTACAGATGACGACTTCTGAGTCAACCAAAATCTATGGGGAATTTCCTGAGCTTGCGGGGCGCCTCCGCCCTCAGGCAGTATTGGCGTGGGAGAGCTCGTCTTTACTCGTTTTTGTCTCACCAATTTGTCTCTGAATTCGTGAGGGACGGTTGGTCCCTAGTGATAGTATTCGAAATCTCTTTTCCAAGGCAGAAGAACTGCTTGAGTTTTACGTCGAGAAATTTACAAAGAGTAAGATCTATGCTATTCGTACGGCATATGAGAAGAGGATAGATGAGACCCTCGAGGATTTTCTCTGTGCGGCCGCTGGCCGATTCAATCAATGGCCCGATCATTTTGAGGGGTGGGACGTGAACATTTCAGACATAAAAAGGCTCGACCTCCTTTGGGGCAGAATCTATCCGTATCTAGCTGATTATGTGATGTCTTTCCTTCCGGGGGGGGCTCAAGAGGTCCTAGAACTTGGTCCCTTTTCGGGGGGAATCTCTTTTGAACTGGCAAGAGCGCGTCGTAACTACTCGATCGTGATTGCTGATGAGCGTCAAGATGTTCTGGACTATCTTGCTCGGGAGGCGGAAAAGCAGAATCTCTTGCATCGGATTCGGCTAGAACAAACCACCCTATCACCGCTGAAGTTTGAGGATTGTGAGTTCGATGCGGTTATTTCTCGAGGCGTATTCTTTTTCCTTGATGAACCGATTCTCAAAGAGATGTATCGGATTCTGAGGCCGGGGGGAATTGGGTTTATTGGGGGTGGATTCGGGATCTCAACTCCCAGGGTTCTGATTGATGATATTGCGTCTGAATCAAGAAGGCTCAATCAGAGGCTCGGGAAGAAATGGATTTCTGAGGCGCAATTGAGAGAGATGGTCATATCGGCAGGCCTTGGGGAATATGCACGGATCATCAACGAGGGGGGGTTATGGTTGCGCGTCGAGAAATAGAGGAATCTCCCCGTTCAGATTCCTCAGGACAATTTTAAACTGCTAGATGGGCCCCCCAGATCCCTTGGCCCTCGGGTCCCCGGTCTACCCTGTCTCCGCNNGCTAGATGGGCCCCCCAGATCCCTCGGGTCCCCGGTCTACCCTGTCTCCGCTTGTAACGGCATTCCTAGTAAAAGTTTCTTGGGGATATGGGCTGCACGGCACCCAGAAAACCCCGCCATTGGATTCCATTGCATTTTAGATTTCCCTGTGCTAAGAAGTTTTGAGCTTGAGATAAAAGTGTCGTGGGGGAGTTTCCCAGTCGGCATGTGGGGGTGAGGCGTGGAGAAAATAATTGCCATGATCCTCGCTGGAGGAAAAGGGGAAAGACTCTATCCCCTCACCAGAGATCGAACGAAGCCCGCCGTTCCTTTTGGCGGTATCTACAGAATTATTGACTTTACGCTGAGCAACTGCGTCAATTCGAGCGTTCGTCGAATCTATATCCTCACGCAGTACAAATCGATTTCCCTCAACCGTCATATTGAGCTGGGGTGGGACATTCTGAGTAGCCAACTGGGCGAGTTTGTCAGCCTCATTCCGGCACAGCAACGACTCGATGAAAGCTGGTACCAGGGGACAGCTGATGCCATTTTCCAAAACATATACACCCTCCAGGAAGATCAGCCTGATATCGTTCTGATTCTGTCCGGTGATCACGTGTACAAGATGGACTACAGATTGATCATCGATTTCCACATCGAGCGGCAGGCGGATCTCACTATTGGTGTCCTGCGAGTTGATAGACGTTCTTCAAGGAATTTCGGGGTGGTTGAGGTGAATAGTGCGTTTCGTGTCAAGGGATTTCAAGAGAAACCCTCAACCCCAAAAACGATGCCTGAAAGGCCTGAGTGTATCCTGGCATCCATGGGTATCTACGTCTTTAACACAGAGGTCTTGGTAAGGCGCCTCATCGACGATTTCCGGAATGAGAAGAGCTCTCACGATTTTGGTAAGGATGTCATTCCAAACATGGTGAAAAAGGATAGGGTCTTTGCTTTTGATTTTGTGAAACGAGAAACGGGAGAGCCTGAGTACTGGCGGGACGTAGGAACTTTGGATGCCTACTGGGAAGCCAACATGGATCTGGTCAGTGTGATACCCCAGCTGAACCTTTACGACACTGGGTGGCCGATCCACACCTTCCAGGGTCATTATCCTCCCGCGAAAACGGTTCACGCTGAGAAAGGCAGAACCGGTACAGCCATAAATTCAGTTGTTTCCGGAGGCTGCATTATCAGTGGAGCCAGGGTAAGAAGGTCCCTCCTTTCGCCAAATGTTCATGTCCACAGTCATGCGCTGATTGAAGATTCGATCATCATGGAGGGCGTCCAGGTGGAGGAGCGGGCACGGGTGAGAGGGGCGATCGTCGACAAGAACGTTCGAATCCGCGAAGGTGCGAAGGTTGGGTATGATAGGAGAAAGGACAGGAAGAGATTTAAAATCACCGATTCTGGGATTGTTGTGATCCCGAAAGGCATGCAAATCGATTGACAATCCGATAGGGATTTGGGCTGGATTCCGCTTGGGCGGAAAGAACGGTACGGAAACTCCACAATGAACACGGCAGGGTGATTGACGGACAGACTTCAGTCCCATTGCTCATTCCCGAATGATTTTATTTACCATGACACCTCTCTAAGCGAAGATCAGCAGGGTTTTTCAGCCGAGTTTGCCGACCGCCTCGACCTCCTCGAGCTGACGATGCAGTAGATCAATTTGGCCCTGATTCAGGTTATCAAGCTTCAGGGCGCGATGAAGAAAATCGGCGGCATCCTGGAAGAGTCCTTTTTCGAAGTGACACCTGGCGAGCATGATCAGACACTCGAGCGGCTTGGTCCCCTGGTCAAGAGATTTTGTAAACTCTTCGATAGCCTTATCTGGCAACTCCATTTCGCGGTAGGCTACGCCAAGATGGTAGTGGAGATGGGGATCCTCTGCCGACGGTTCAACGTGTGTTTGGGGGTTATTGAAAGGGGTTGATTGGGGACTATCGGCAGGCGGAGGGGATACGGGGTGGCTGTCGATTTCTTGAGAGGGAAAATCATTCGAAATATCACCAACCGTCAGATCTCGAAGAACGGTCCCGTGGAGTGAATCCTTGGCCTCGGTCCCTGCTTCGTCAGGTGGCTGGTCAATATCGAGAAGCTCATCCGGCTGAATCTTCCCGAGGTCCATTTCGAAATCCTTTGTTCCGTCTGGAGAAAGTTCTGGACCCCCAGTTTGCCCCCTATCGGAGAAATCGCCAATGTCAAAGCCTTCCAGATTTATTTCTGACGTGGGAGGAGCTGATTGGGGAGGTGGGTTTTCAACGTTAGAGGGGACGAGCAAGTCCTCAATAGGGACGGGATCGGACTCACCTGTGCCCTGAATTGGCTCCTCTTCGAGGATATGGCTTCCGTATTGGCTCGGTCCAGGCGCTCTCGGTTCTTCCAATTCTCGCAAAGCCGCCTGGGTCTCTTCGTCCTCAGGTCTTATGTGTAGGATCTTTTCATAAGTTCTTCTCGCTTCGGCGATAAGACCCTCTTCGGTGTAAAGAGCGGCGAGAGATTTATGATTGCCCAAAGATGTGCTCCCCAGGGTGAGCACCTTTTTATAAATGGCTATGGCTTTGAGATTGAATCCCTCTTCACTCAGGTGGCTTGCGGCAGTCTGGTATTCCTGAATGGCGGATTTCTTGTCACCCGAACGGAGATAGTGGTCGGCGAGTTTGAGCCTATTCTTGGTATTCTCTGGGTCTTTCTGGAGGAGGTCTATGAGCTTATCGAGCTCTTTGTTGTTCTTATTCTTCTTCCTGAAGGCAAACATGCCGTCGAAACCTGTGCTCTAATCGCAATGAATGGGATTGCCATGAGAAGACAGAAGGACAGATGACTGATTATGCAGGAAATGTGCCAATGGATGAGGTCCTGAAATGCCGGGAAAAGGGGGTGGGCAGAGCCCTCGTGGCCATCTGAAGACTCTGCCCCTCTAAGGAGGGTGAAAATACCCCATTATCGCTCCTCTTGTGATAACGGGGCAGGAAAAAGCAGGGTGAAATCGGGGTCCAGGAAAGACGGGTCGCGGGTGAACAGAGGTTCAGCGGGAAGATGAAGTTGGACAGAAAGCAGCTGGAGAAGAGATCGCGCGTGAACGGGATGTTCGGTGTCTTTCACTGGCCCCGATAGTGAAAAAGATTTTTTTCACTTACTGCTCTATTTCTTACCCTCAATCCCTCACACCGTCAACCTTTTTTTTTGAAAAATTACATATTATTTAATTTCTTTTTAAAATTGCTTAATTTCTAACGATGACCATGTCTCTAATTCCCGCCATTCTTGGTATCCCGCTGGCTGACTGATGGGAAAGTCCCTTAGGGCCTGCTTACCTGGAGATGGTTCGTACTCACAAACCTGAGGCGAGTCCTGCCACGGGCCGCACCGGTTTGGGGTCGCCTGGAGCGAGCCTAAGCTCGCGTTATTGATCAATTATCTCGCATCGTCAGTATATGCGTGCAAGAGATACCTCTTGCCTTCTTGTAGGTTTGAACACGGGGCGACGCACCGTGCCCACGGTGACCTTATCCTACACCACCTCAAAAGCGTTCCGGATGTGCTCCACCTCGTTATCCTCCCCTTTTCGTCTGATTGCGACGACATCGAACCGGGCCCGTGCGTTCAATAACCCTCTTTTCTTCAAGAAATAGAGAGCAACTCTCGACAACTTACGTTGCTTCCGTTTGTGCACCGCCACCTCTGGTCTGTCGTACGTATCGGTTGATCGTCTCTTGACTTCAACAAAGCAGATCGTCTTTCTGTCCACCGCCACGATATCGATCTCTCCCAATGGACAGCGATAGTTCTGTTCAACGATCCGGTACCCGTTTTTTCTCAGATATTCGATTGCGATAGCCTCGCCTTCACGGCCGATCTTAGACGAGTGAACCATGGCGTCACCCTGATTGCTGGTGAATCTTCCTGGAAATGCCGGTTACCATCTACCCGAAGTCCTGGGATTCATGACTTCTATGTCGAGCCTATTCACTCAGGACTGCGTCTTGAATGAGCGGCGTCGTTCATCATAAGTGTGAGAATTTAGCACACCATGTGTGAATCGCCGCCCTCGGTTTCTCGTCGTGCAGGCATGGGGATGGTCAATTGACCTCGACGGTCAGCAGTCATCAGTCCTTCCCAAATAAGCTTGGGGAGGCGGGCCAATGAGACGGGTGTAGATTGGGCGGAGACGACCATCTCTATCTGTCGTGACCCAGGGGTAGAGTTTGTACAGTATGCCCCTTCAGCTTCCGTCAAATATGAAACCAGACTGCCCAGAGAGGGTTGAAGAATGAGGAAGAGAGCCTTTGACCCCCTTGAAAGTCTTCCGGTGGTATTCGCAATACCCGTGTCGTCTTATGGCGTCGAGGTGTTCCTGAGTGCCATAGCCCTTGTGTTTTGCGAAATTATATTGGGGATACTTCTCGTGGTAGGAGGTCATGATTCGATCTCGAGTGACTTTGGCAACGATTGATGCGGCACCTATGGAAACACAGAGGTTGTCGCCTTTCACGATGGTGCGCTGTGGCATTGGCAGGGGGATGGGGAGGGACCCATCGACGAGCAGCATTTCTGGCTTCCTATTCAGTAGGCGAACTGCTTTCGCCATCGCCTTCTGGGTGGCCCTTCCAATATTGATCTGGTCTATCTCTTCTGCCTCGATCACGCCGGTACCGATGGAGACAGCCACCTTCAAGATCTTTTCATACAGGGATTCTCTCATTTCGGGCTGAAGTTTCTTCGAATCCCAAAACCCTTCTTGAAATGCCGAAAAAGGGAGTATGACGGCAGCCGCAACGACGGGACCGGCCAGTGGCCCCCGACCTGCTTCGTCCACACCCGCGATCAACCGACATCCCTGGCCCGAAAACCGCCTCTCGAAAAAATCCAGGGCTTGGGATGGCGCAGATCCAATAAGGTCTTTTTGCTGGCGCCCTGACATGATAGAGACCACCTCACTGCTCTTCCTTTATTCGAGCAGCTTTCCCTCGGCGTTTTCTCAGGTAGTAGAGTTTCGCCCGCCGCACCTTGCCTCTGCCTATCAGTTCAACCCGGTCGATCCGTGGAGAATAGAGGGGAAATATTCGCTCGACGCCGACCCCATAAGACACTTTTCTGACAGTGAAGGTTGCGCGGGGACCTCCCCGCCGCTTACTGATGACAACACCTTCAAAGACTTGTGTCCTCTCCTTGTCGCCTTCGATGATCTTAACGTAAACCCGAACCGTGTCACCCGCTTTGAAATCGGGCAAATCCGTTCGGATGTGTTCCCTCTCAATCAATTCGATGGAATCCATTCTCGGCTCCTCCTCTCTATCGATTCCCCGTTAACCGGTCCAGAATGATGGCTATCGCTGATCGAACGGACAGGTGATTGTAATCGAGTACTCCCTCTACTGGTGCTAAGATATAGTCACTTTCTTCAAGAACCTCTCGGGCGAGGCCCCACCCCGTTCCAAGAACGAGGAGATAAGGCCAGGGGCCCTCGTAAAGAAGCTCATGCATGTGATTATAGGAAATGTTCTTCTTGTGCTGTGTCGCATCGGTTGCAACGGTCTTTACCGGCAATCGATGCGATCTTGATATGTCCTGAATCACCTCCTGGAGACTTGCCCTCACCTCGATCCGCTCGAATGCCTGTTTTCGGATCGGATTGTAAAGGGCTCCTGCCCCCTCTCTCCAATGGGCAATTATCTTACGGACGAGTTCTTTTTGCGAGTCGAGGGGATTGATAATGTACCCAGCCCGAACACCAAAAGTCATTGCGCACCGTGCTATGTCGTGAATATCGAGATTGGTGACTGCGGTACAAATGACTTTTCCTTGTTTGTTGTAGACGGGATAATGTACCAAACCTACGTAGAGGTTTAATTGGTCTACGCCTCCCCTTTTCAAAATCTCCCTTCTCTCTCTATCTCATCGACGGTCCTGCAATCCTCAGGGGTGAGATCTAAATGCGCTAAAAGATCCGGCCTGCGAAGCCATGTTTTACGAATAGACTCTCTCCTTCGCCATCGATTGATCTCTTGGTGATTTCCCGAGATGAGAATCTCAGGAACATGGAGGCCTCGAAATTTCCGTGGTTTTGTATACTGGGGATATTCAAGAAGTCCGTCTGAAAAAGAATCGTTCCGAGCTGCAGCTTCATTTCCTAGAACCCCTTCAATCTGTCGCGAAACAGCATCGATAATGACCATCGCCGCTAGCTCCCCGCCAGTGAGGACGTAGTCTCCAATGGAGATCTCTTCGTCGACAAACCCGAGCCTTACCCTCTCATCAACTCCCTCATATCGTCCACAAACAAGAACCAGATGAGGGAATTCGGCCAGTCTGCAAACCTGGTCATGGTCCAGTAGAGCCCCTTGCGGGGTCAACAGGATCACCCTGGCAAATGGATACGGTTTTTTGATAGATTCGATGGCCCGAACGATGGGTTCAGGTTTCATCACCATCCCGCCCCCCCCACCATAGGGCGTATCATCGACCACCCGGTGGCGGCCCTCAGCGAAATCTCGAATATTACGAATGGTGATCTTGATTTGTTCCCTGTTTATAGCCCTATCGAGAATGCTCTCCTTGAGCGGAGACTCAAACATTTGAGGGAAAAGCGTCAGCACGTCAAATTGAATCATCTTTCGTCATCTCCTCTGGGAGGCAAACTGTCATGTGCCGAGCGACGATGTCCACCTTTCTAATGACCTCATCATTGGCTGGAACAAGGATCTCTTTTTCGCCTTTCTTGATGACAAAGACATCTGTACCACCGGTTGGAATGATATCTGCAAGCTTTCCGACCCGATCTTTTCTTTCGGTCCAAACGTCCATTCCGATAAGGTCGGTCCAATAGTATTCTCCTTCTTCCAACACTGGGAGGGCGGCTTTTTCCACCAGGATTGGAGCTCCAACCAGGCGTTCTGCCTGATCGATGGACTCCACATTTTCTAGCTTAACGATTACCTGTCTTCGGTGGATTCTTGCCTCTGTAACGCCAAACGGCTTTGGGTGGCCACCCGGGGTCATCAAAAGAACTCTTCCATATGAAAGGAAAAAGCTCTTGTTTTCATTGTAATATCTTACTCGGAGTCTCCCATGGATTCCATGGGTCCGGATGACCTTGCCAATGGCAATGAGTTCGGTTTCTTGAGAGTTATTCGATGATTTCAAGGACGGAATGCTTTCTTAGCTTCATTGAGGCGGCACTCAGAATCGTCCTCATGGCTTTCGCCGTTCTTCCCTGTTTGCCGATGACCTTTCCGAGGTCTTCTTTGGCCACACCCAACTCAATCACCGATGTCTTTTCCCCCTCAATTTCAGAAACTCGAACCTGATCGGGGTTATCGACCAATGCCTTCGCGATATACTCGATTAACTCCTTCATCGTCAGCTTCCCCCCTTTACTGCCCGGCCCCCAGGCATCTAAGACATACCAAACCCCTTAGGATTCTTTGCCTTCAGCCATTTTCTGAAAGAGACCAGATTTCTCCATCAGTTTTCTCACAGTTTCTGAAGGTTGTGCCCCCTTTCTCATCCAGTCGATCGCCTTATCATCTTCAATTCGAATCAGGGCGGGATTCTGGTTTGGGTCGTAGATTCCAATGTTCTCGATGAACTTTCCATCTCGAGGAGCCCGTGAGTCAGCCACAACAATACGATAGGTGGGTCGTTTCTTACCTCCAAACCGGGCCAGTCTGATTGCAACGGCCATCTTTCGATTCACCTCCACGTCATGAATTAAAGTTCCAAATTCACAAGCAGCGTTCTTTTCAAAAAGGGAAGCCCCCCATCTGGAGGCCTCTCATCCCTCCCTTCTTCATTTTGCTGAGCATTTTTCGAGTTGTCATATACTGTTTGAGAAGCCTGTTGACATCCTGCACCGTAGTTCCACTTCCCCTCGCGATCCGTAACCGTCTCTTTCCACTTATGATTGAGTGATTGCGCCTCTCCTGCGGGGTCATGGAATTGATAATTGCCTCGACTTTCACCAATTCCTTCTCCGCCAGATGAAGTGGGCCAATTCCTTTTAGTTTGCCCAGTCCGGGTACCATCTTCAGAAGGCTCTCGACGGAGCCTATTTTCCGGAGCTGTACAAGCTGGTCTTTGAAATCCTCCAGCGTGAATTCGGCTTTGCGGATCTTTTTTTCGAGGTCCTTGGCCTTTTTTTCATCGAATGCAACCTGAGCCTTTTCGATGAGAGAGAGCACGTCCCCCATCCCGAGGATGCGAGAGGCCATTCGATCGGGATGGAAAAGCTCAAGGGCCTCAATCTTCTCACCCACCCCAACATACTTGATTGCGCTTCCAGTGACCGCCCTAATAGATAAGGCTGCTCCACCCCGAGCGTCGCCATCCATTTTCGTCAGGATCACGCCGTCAATACCCAACTGGTCGTTGAAACTCTTGGCGATATTCACGGCATCCTGCCCCGTCATCGCATCTGCCACAAGCAGGATTTCCCTGGGGGAAATCGCTCCCTTGATCTGGCGAAGTTCATTCATCAAAACCTCATCGATGTGAAGCCTACCGGCCGTATCGATAAGAAGCGTATCGTACCCCCCTCGCAGGGCGCTCTCCCTGGCTTTCCTACAAATCTCAACGGGGCTTTCACCGCGATGGGGTTCATAGAAATCGACCTCAACCTGTGAGGCGAGCTTACGGAGTTGATCGATAGCTGCCGGCCTGTAGATGTCAGCAGGGACCATAAAAGGGAACCGGCCGTTTCCCTTTAGGAGTCTGGCCAATTTGGCAGTTGTGGTGGTTTTTCCGCATCCATGAAGGCCTACCAACATAAGGGGTACGGGAGGATTACCAGAGAATCTTATTTGACGGTCTTCTGCTCCCATGAGATCGATTAGTTCCTGGTGAACGATTTTGATGACCTGCTGGGCAGGGGTCAGACTCCCCATGACTTCCTCACCAATGGCTCGTTCTCGGACTGACTCAACAAAATCTCTGACCACACGAAAGTGAACGTCCGCCTCAAGGAGGGCCATTCTCACCTCTTTGAGAGCCTCCTGGATATTCTGCTCCGTTAGCTTCCCATGGCCTCTCAACTTCTTGAAAACCAGCGAGAGTTTGTCGGTTAATTGGTCAAACATTGGTCAGTGTCTTTCTTCCACGCACTATTTACCAAAAACCGTTTATTCTAAACAATTTAAGGAAGATTGTCAATTTGGGACCGCACCTGTTTCTCGCAGAGAACACCACAGCACCGGAACCTCTTCTGGCTCGAGTCCGTCATTCTGTCTCAGGATTTCACCCGGTCAGTGAATTCGTATCCAAACTATTGGAGATGGTGTCCTGTCATCGGTGGCAGAACCGAATGACCTTGACAATACAGAAGCGTCGCGATCAGCTTTCAATACGGGCCCCAACATGGTCGTGGCATCTTTCCCTCTCAACCCTGATTTGAGGATCGCTTCAGCCTTAGGCGAGTATTCACTGTCAGGGTACTGGCGGGTGATTTCCAAAAAGGTCTCCTTCGCCTTATCGTAAAGGGACAGGTTTATAAAGGCTTTGCCTAAGTGGAAGAGTGCTTGGGGCACCAGTCCCGTGTCCTCGTAATTGGCAATGATCTCTTCGAACCTCGCAGCTGCCCCTCGGTAGTTGCCTTTCCGGTAGTAGAATTTTCCAACGGCAAATTCATGCTCGGCAAGGCCCCGGCGGCAGACACGAATCCTCTCTTTGGCCGTCTCCGTGAAAATGCTGGGCGGATAGTTCTCGACCAGATATCGAAAGTTGGAGAGCGCTTTTCGTGCGGGAGTCTGATCACGGTCGGATGATTTTACCTGTTTGAAATAGGCCTGGCCAATTTGGAAGAGGATGTAGGGGATATCCTCATGGTAGGGATGGAGTTTCCGAAACTCCTCATATATGACGATGGCCTCTTCATACTCAGCCAGAAAGAAGTGGGCGTCAGCGATTTTTATTTCGGCCCGAGACGCATATGTCGACTCCGGGTAATAGTTCTTGACGTCGTTGAAAATCTCTATGGCGGTTTGGTATTTGCCACTATTAAAGCGGGACAAGCCCTTGTCATAGAGTTTCTCCGGTCCTCCGCCGAAGGGTTCATTTCCTCTTTTTGCGGAGCACCCAGCGAGAATCAGACACACGACCAGGATAGATGCGGCGAGCCTATTGAAACTCATCATCGTTAGAGAAACCAGTTTCGAGAGGATTTAGACTAAATATGAGATCAAAGCGGGGACGATGTCAAGGGAAATTGTGTTAAACTCTCCTACGTAAGCTCGCCCCGGAGACTGACAGTCCGTCGGGTGGGACACAGCATCAGTCTTCAGCGGCCAGAGAGTGGATCACGTGACCAGAATGTGGACATGATACCGATTTCCTGAAATGACGCTGTCAGAATAATAGATAGGAAAAGACGTATCCCTGCTATACCGAGAATAAAGATTATCATCTGAGACCGACCAGTTTACACCCATGGAAAACCGAGAGATTCTTGTTTCTGGAGCTCGCCTTCTCGGGGTTTCCCTCGATGCGAGCCAGGCGGCGGCATTTGAAAGGTTCCTCGATGAATTGACGAGATGGAATCAGCGAATGAATCTTACCGCCTTTCGGGAGAAACGGTCGATTATCATCCGACACTTTTTGGATTCCCTTACCGTGGTGAGATATCTTCCAGAAACTATCAATCTTCTCGATCTTGGTTCAGGGGCCGGTTTCCCAGGGATTCCTCTGAAGATTGCTAAGCCCCGTTTTCAGGTGGTCTTGTTGGACGGGTCGAGGAAAAGGACGTATTTTCAGAAGCATGTGATTCGATCGCTCGATCTTTCTGGTATCCGAAGTGTCTGGGGAAGGAGTGATTGGGTAGAGATCCGGGAAGCACTCGGGAATAGTTTCGACGTTGTGGTTTCACGGGCTGTGTCATCTCTTGAGGTTTACCTTGGCCAAGCGATCCATTTTATTCCTGAGGGGGGAATGATAATTGCAATGAGGGGTAGGGACGTCAGTGTCCCGATTCGTCCTGAATCCCTTTCGCTCAGGCTCGACAAAACGGTTTCCACCGATTTGCCATTTGAGGGGATCAGAAGAACGCTTCAGTTCTTCAGAAAGACCACGCTCTCCGTCTGAGCATCCGTCTAATCGACAGTGCCCCATGACATACACGAACGGTAGGGATGGGGACCTAAATGGTACCATTAAATGAGCGGGCCGCTTAACCCAAGGAAGGTTCGTTCTCCCTGACCGAAAGAGATTTCTCAGAGTTCCAAAAGGCCCTTGCCCGGCCATGCTAGGCCCTGCTTTCTGGCGTCGAGCTTGTCCTTTTCAAAGACGGAGGGTTGTGTTAATATTTCGCAAACTTTGTTGGGGACGGTGAGGCCATCTCATAGAGACTATGACGAAAATCATCTCTGTTGCTAATCAAAAAGGTGGGGTGGGGAAGACCACAACAGCAATTAATCTGTCGGCTTCACTCGCGGTTGCAGAGAAGAGGACTCTGCTAGTCGATATCGATCCCCAGGCAAATTCAACCAGTGGCTGTGGGTTCAATAGGGATGAACTCGAGGAGACCGTTTACAGTGCCATCGTAAGGGGGAGCAACCTTCAAAGGGCTATCCGGACGACAACGGTGCCTTTTCTCGATATTGCCACCTCTAACACCGATCTGATCGGGGCCGAAATTGAATTGATCAATGAGACAGACCGAGAGCAGAAGCTCAAGTTCCTTTTGAAAGAAATCGAACAGAATTATAGTTTTGTTCTTATTGACTGTCCTCCGTCTCTCGGGCTCTTGACTGTCAATTCTCTGACAGCCTCCGACTCGGTGCTTATTCCCCTTCAATGTGAATACTATGCTATGGAAGGATTGGGCCAGTTGATGAAAACAATTTCTCTTATCAAGAGTCGGTTGAATCCTGGCCTCCATATTGAGGGCATCCTCCTCACCATGTTCGACATAAGGAACAATTTGTCCCATCAGGTCGCTCGGGAGGTTCAAAACCATTTTGGGGACAAAGTCTTCAAAACCATCATTCCGAGAAACGTGAGACTCAGCGAGGCTCCAAGTTATGGGAAGCCTGTCATTCTCTACGATATTCACTCCAAAGGTGCGGAGAGTTATCTGAGCTTGGCTCAGGAAGTCTTGTTCAACGGGGGAAATCGACATGGGTAAAAGGATAGCCCTTGGGAAAGGATTGGGGGCTCTGATTCCTGATGCGGATAAACCAAAAGGTGAGCTTTTTCTGTGCGGCATCGAGGAGATTGTCCCAAATCGAAGACAGCCCCGAAAACGATTTGATGAGGAAAAGATAAAGGAATTGACAGAATCGATTAAAGAAAAGGGGATCCTTGAACCTCTATTGGTTAGAAAAGCCGGGGACGGGTATGAATTGATTGTGGGGGAGAGGCGATGGCGGGCAGCCCAGAAGGCCGGTCTTAGGGAAGTGCCCGTACTCCTTAGGCATGTTGAGGATCGTGAGGCTCTCGAACTTGCCCTGGTGGAGAATCTTCAGCGGGAAGATCTTGGAGTTCTTGAAGAAGCTGATGGATACCGGCAATTGATTGACGAATTCCAGTTCACCCAGGAGAAACTGGCGTCACGAATTGGGAAGGATCGTACGTCTATCACAAATACACTAAGGTTACTTCGCCTTCCTGACGATATAAAGGAGAAACTCGCGGACAACGCCCTTTCGCCTGGCCACGGGAGGGCATTGCTCAGTTTGCCGACCGAAGTCGATCAGAGGGAGGCATGTAACACAATCATCAGAAAGGGCCTCTCGGTTCGAGAGACGGAGAGTCTGGTGAGACGGTGGAGGACGAGAAAGCCAGTTTCACCATCCGCCAAGGAGTCGGTGGACCTTGAATGGAAGCAACTGCAGGACGATCTCAGGAGATTTCTGAGCACTAGGGTACACATCTCACGGAGGGGCAAGGGGGGTAAGATTTCGATTGAATTCTATTCGCCCGCTGAACTTCAGAGAATCGCAGACCTCATTACTGGGGAGAAAGGAGTCTTATAATGATAGGTGCCAAAGATCAAAAGGGAATACCCAAGGTTGACGAGGTGAATGCCTTTCTGGGCAAAGGGACGACCTTCGAGGGAAAGATGACTTTTGAAGGCATATTCCGCCTTGACGGGAAGTTTGAGGGGGAGATATTTGCTGGAGATTCCTTGATTGTTGGAGAGACAGGCGAGGTCAATGCGCAAATAAAGGTGAACGCCCTCATGGTGAACGGGAACGTGAGCGGTAACATCGTCGCGAACAGTCGGGTGGAAATCTATCCGCCGGGTCGTGTTGTCGGCGATATCAAGACACCCACGCTGGTTATTTCGGAGGGCGCCATTTTTGAGGGGAATTGCCAGATGCAGAAAAAGGAGACGAGACGCGACGAAAAGGTGTCCGTGTTGAAGGTGAAAGGAGATGAAAAGGAAGAGTTAGAGATCACGGAGATCGAAACAGAATCAGGTTCCTGACGGGCAGTTCCTTTGCGATTTGATCCAGAAAACAGAACGTTCACAGGTGCAGGAATTGCATAGAAGATAACGCCCTTCTGACATTTTCCCATATTTGTTAGCTGCGCTATCTTTACAGACAAGAAAAGAATCCGTTCCAGGGTCTTTCGAGGACGCTTTCCATTATTACTTACCTCCGCCCCACGTGCCGCGCAGGAGTCTGTTTTGCTTCATGTGGAGTGATCTTCACCCCTAAGTAGTAGGCTATGGTTTGTCCATGGGAACACCTAGTCCATTTGCGCGGGTTTCTGCTAGGTGCCCCATATCCCACCGCGTTATTCGCTCAGGAGACGTGACAGCTTGGGGTATTGACCAAAAATAGGGCGAGTAATACTATTAAACCTTCGATATTCCTGAATGGAAGCAAAGTTAAATCAGGGGTTCTAAAGGTCTTATGTATCCTGAGATCGACGATTCAAGATCGACCGAAACTTAGAGCAGAATAGACTGAAAGGAGTTCCTGTGGCAGAGGATCTGATAGAAAAGATAAAGGAGGCTGAGCAGGAGGCACAGAGAATCATTCATGAAGCCGAGGCAAAAGCCTCGCACCTCCTCACCGAAGCCCAGGAGAGTAGAAACCGTCGGGTCGAGGATGCGCGACGTGACGGGAACAGAATCGTCAAAGAAGCCTCTGAGCGTGCCAGTCGAAAGGCAGACAAGGAGATTGCCAAATTAAAGAAGACAGAGAGAGCTCGAATAGAGGCAATCTGGTCTCACGCGCAGAAGAATATGGATAGGGCCGTTGAATGCATTGTTGAAGGAATTTAGACATGGCCGTTGGAGAAATGGAGAAGATCCAGATTTTGGCTTATCGAGGTGAGCTGGAACGAATTGTCGAACAGATACAAGAGCTCGAACAGCTCCACATCACAGATATAAAAGAAGGGGTGACGGCAGTGCACCACCCTGATCTGTTGCCCAGAGATGAGGTCTCTGACGAAGACCTGGAGCAACGCCTCTCGGAGATAGAATTTGTTCTCCATTTCCTGTCGAGTGTCGAACAAAAGAAAGGGCTTCTTTCCGGGTTATTCTCGTCAAAGGTTATTCTTACACCACAGCAGTATCAACGGGTTGTCGATGAATATGACGCGGAAGAGACGGTATTCCGCTGTCGGGAATTAGATCGGGAACGGAATGACCTGCTTTTAGCCAATGCGCGTCTCGAGGCGGTTGCCGAGCAGATTGCCCCATGGGTGGCCCTAGACGGCCCACTGGAAGAGATTGCCCCGACGGAGTACACCTCCATATTCTGTGGAACCTTACCGGTTGACGTGTTAGAGGATTTTTACAAAAAATTCTCCGAAATCACTGATCACATGGTTGTAGAGAAGGTCCACCAGGGCCAAGAGGTGGCCTACCTGTTGATTTGTTGCCACAAGAAGATCTTTCCCCAGGTTTGGGATCTTCTGCAGGATCTGGGTTTTGAGAAAGTGAGCTTTCCTGAGTTACGGGGAAAACCGAAGGAGGTATATGAGCAAAGCCTGAAGCAGATCGACCGGAATCTACAGCGCATAAAGGACATCGAAGATAAGAGCAGGGACTATCTGAAAGAAAGGCAGAACCTTCAGGTCCTGTACGATTTCCTCCACTCCCAGATCCAGTGCGAACGGATCCGAACACGTTTTGGTCAGACGGAAACGGTCTCCGTCATCGAGGGATGGATTCCCAAGAGAGTCATGGAGTCTTTTGAAGCTACTTTAACAAAAGATTTTAACGATGTGGCCATCGTTGCCCTAGACCGATCAGCCCAGGAGACACCGCCAATTCTCCTTGAGAATTCAAAGGACCTTGTCCGTCCCTTCGAGGTAGTAACGGAGCTCTACGGAATGCCGAATGCGAGGGAGTATGACCCGTCACCCTTTCTTGCGCCGTTTTTCTTTATCTTTTTCGGTCTATGTATAACAGACGCCGCCTATGGAATCATCATCACGCTGCTCTTTCTCTACTTGATGAAAAGATTCAGGGTCACTTTTGGCAAAGCAAAACTCATCGGTCTGCTGTTTTTTGGGGGACTATCTACGATTCTCATGGGAGCGATGACCGGTGGATGGTTCGGAGACCTCGTCAACTACCTTCCGTCCTGGTTAGAGGGGTTGCGCCGGGTGAGGGAGGTTCTCATGCTCTTCGACCCAATGGAGCAAGTCTTGCTGTTTATTGGGATCGCCCTCGTGCTAGGTTTCATTCAAATCTGCTATGGTCTCTTCATTCGTATGGCCCGAGAAATCCAACGTGGCAACCTCGCGGAAGCGGTCTGTGGCCCCCTTCCATGGCTGACCCTTTTGAACGGACTCGTCATGTTCGGATTGAGCAAAAAGGGTCTGTTTTCTCCTTTTGCGGGGGGTCTCGGCAAATGGATGGCCATTGGCTCAGCCCTTGCCATTGTTATGCTGACCGACCGCCGGAGTTCGAGCTGGTTTGCACGAGTCGCGTGGGGTGTGTATGGCCTCTATGGGATCACATCCTACGTGGGCGATGTACTCTCCTATCTGAGGCTTTTTGCCCTCGGTCTTGCCACGGGCATTATTGCCATGGTCGTCAATTTGCTTGCTGACATGTTGACAGGGGCGCCGTATATCGGTTGGTTTTTCTTCATCGTCATTTTCGTCATCGGACATACTTTCAACATCCTTATCAACGGTCTGGGAGCCTTTGTCCATACCTTGAGGCTCCAGTACGTTGAATTCTTTCCTAAGTTTTTTGAAGGCGGTGGGAGACCGTACCAGCCTTTTCAAAAAGAGGCGAAATACACCGTGATCAACCAGAAATGACAGGGGCAGTAAATACGACAACGCTCTGAGGGGGCGAGCGAAGGAGGAAGGAGAGATGGAAATGTTGGGCTACGCAATTCCCGTTGCTGGAGCCGCCTTGGCTGTTTTTCTGGCGGGCTTCGGATCATCTATCGGGATTGGAACGGCCGGTCAAGCGGCCGATGGGGTTCTGAGTGAAGATCCGGAGAAGTTTGGATCCCTTCTCATCCTCGTCGCCCTTCCGGGAACTCAAGGGATTTACGGTCTTTTGGGAGGCTTCCTGGTTATCTTCAAGCTGGGCCTGCTGGGCGGGACACCGGCCGAACTGAATCTTGTTCAGAGCTGGCAGATCTTCTTTGCTGCTCTTCCAGTGGGTTTCGCCGGCTGGATCTCTGGAGTTCATCAGGGGAAGGTCTGCGCCGCGGGTGTGGCGATGGCGGCAAAAAGGCCGGAGACTCTGATGAAGGGGGTCATCTACGGGGCGATGGTGGAAACATACGCCATATTTGGCCTGATTGCGACTATTCTCCTGCTCCAAGGCATTCAATTATGACATGTCGAGTTATAAGGGCTGAAAGGAGAGAGGAGAATGTCCATAGAATCTCTCATCGGCAGGATTATTGAGGACGCGAAAAAGGCCTCTTCAGAAATTGAGCACAGAGCCTTAGCGGAGGTTGAGACCTGTGAGCAGATGGCAGAGAGAGAGGTGCAGGGCGTTATGGATGCGGCCAAAGAGAGGGCCGCTCGTTCCGCAGAAGATCGAAAACAGAGGATGATCACGATGGCTCAACTGGAGGGTCGCAAGGAGGTTCTTAAAACCAAACAGAAATTGATCGAAGAAGCTTTCGGCAAGGCACTAGAAAAGATTCTCTCCTTGGACACTGAGGCATATGGAGCTTTTCTGATAAGACTGATCCTTCAGGCAAATCCGGAGGGAGACGAGGAGGTTCTATTGAATCAGAGGGACCAGGAGCGCTTCGCCAATGGATGGGTTAAGGATTTAAATGAGCATCTCACAAAGAACAAGAAAAAGGGAGAGATGAGAATAGCAGGTGAATTCAGATTGATTCGGGGAGGAGCCGTTCTGAGGAGGGGGCGGAAGGAGATCAACTGCAGTCTTGAATCGGTCCTGGACTCAAAGAGAAACCAGCTGGAGGCAGATGTGGCTGGAATTCTGTTCAAGGATAGTGAGTGAACGTGGAAGAGATCAAGTGGAAGTATGGGGATGATGTCAGATATGCTTATGCTATGGGGGTAATACGTGTCCGTGAAACCCAGCTTCTTACCAGAGACCGAATCGACCGGGCCGCAGATGCCTTCGACGCCGAGGAGGTTCTCCGTATTCTGGCTGAGACGATTTACTCAGACTACCTATCGGGCCTCACAGGCCCGGAGGAGTATGAGTCTTTCCTCGAAGAAGAGCATCAAAAGACGCTTAATCTTCTTCGAGAACTGAGCAGGGACCCACGCCTAACAGATATTTTCTTTCGCCGGTTCGATTTTCACAATCTAAAAGTCGCAGTGAAAGAGAGATTTGTGAAGCAAGAACTCACCGCTGCCTATGTTCCATCAGGTTCGATTCCAGTAGAGATCCTCAAAACTGCTGTGACAGAAGAAGACTTCTCTAAACTTCCCTCCTGGCTGGGGCAGATTGCCGAGCAGACCATTAGAAAGTTTTCTGAGAGGCAGGATCCAAAGTGGATCGATATCTCCATCGACAAAGAGATGTTTCACGATCTCCTTCGGACGAGCCGGGAAGAAGGAAACCTCTTCATACACAATCTGGTGCAGAGAGAGATCGATGTTATCAATATTCTATCCTTATTCCGGATACGGTGGTCAGGCCAGGAGAGAGGGTTATTTCTAGAATCATTCATCAGCGGAGGCAGGCTCTCATTGCAGTTCCTTCTAGAACTTTTTGACGATCCCTTCGAGTCTTTGCCAGGCCTTTTCGCCCATACCCCATACCGTGACCTCGTGGAAGAGGGGTGGGAGTTCCTTCACACTAACGGCTCTTTTGTTGTTTTTGAGAGGATGGGTAGGGATCTTGTCCTGACCTATGTGCGAGAGGCTAATTTGATAGCCTTTGGCATTGAACCTCTTGTTGCTTATGTGCACGCGAAGGAGAACGAGTTGAGAATGATCCGTACGATCATAATTGGAAAGCTCAACAACCTTCACCCGAACATGATAAAGGAGAGTCTCCCCCGTGTCTATCTCTAACATAGCTGTCATTGGAGACAGGGATTCGATTCTATGTTTCCGGGCGATCGGGGTTCAGACCTTTCCCGTCTCTGAGCCAGAGGAAGCGGCGGGAATAGTCAAGCGGCTGATCGGGGAGGCCGTATCTGTTATTTTTGTCACCGAGCGCATTGCCGAGGGAATTATGGATCTTATCGACGAAACTGCCAGAGAGACATTGCCCAGCATCGTTTTGATTCCCAATAATCAGGGATCCCTTGGTTTGGGTATGGAGAGAATCAGGCACACAGTTACGAGGGCGGTGGGTGCCGATATTTTTGGAAAGGATGAAGAGGTTTAATGGACCATGGTGTCATTGCAAAAGTGGCAGGCCCTTTGGTTGTTGCCGACAACATGAAAGATGCCCGAATGTTTGACGTGGTGAGGGTCAGTGAAAAGGGCCTTATCGGCGAGATTATTGAAATCCACGGAGACAAGGCCTCGATCCAAGTTTACGAGGAGACCCGCGATATCGGTCCGGGCGAATCGGTTATCAACACAGGGCAACCCCTGAGCGTAGAGTTAGGACCCGGCCTGATTCAATCTATATACGATGGAATTCAGAGGCCACTCAATGTGATTTACGATCAGGCTGGTGACTATATTACACGCGGTTTGGATGTTCCTGGCCTCGACCGAAACAAGGCATGGCGCTTTGTCCCGGCTAGAAAACCTGGAGACGCTGTGGAGGGTGGTGACATCTTGGGGACCATCCAGGAGTCGGTTGTGGTGGAACACCGGATTCTTGTGCCGGTGGGAATGGACGGCGTGATCGAAGAGATTGGAGAGGGCGACCATCGGGTGGAAGACACTGTCTGTCGGATTCGGACAGGGGAGGGGGTCCAAGACCTATCTATGATCCAGAGGTGGCCCGTTCGACGACCGAGAAAATACAGAAAGAAACTGATGCCAGACGCCCCACTGACCACTGGACAGCGAGTAATCGATACGTTCTTCCCCGTCGGAAAGGGAGGGACAGCCTGTGCCCCAGGTCCTTTCGGCAGTGGGAAGACCGTAATCCAACATCAGCTCGCAAAGTGGGCTGATGCGGATATCATTGTCTATGTTGGTTGTGGTGAGCGGGGAAACGAGATGACGGATGTGCTTATGGAGTTTCCCCACCTCAAAGACCCCCGGACCGGTGAAGTCCTGATGAAGCGGACTGTTCTGATTGCGAATACCTCTAATATGCCGGTGGCCGCGAGGGAGGCGTCAGTCTATACGGGGATCACCATTGCTGAGTACTTCCGAGATATGGGATACAGTGTGGCCCTGATGGCCGATTCGACCTCGAGATGGGCCGAGGCCATGCGAGAGATCTCTGGACGTCTGGAGGAGATGCCAGGTGAAGAGGGCTATCCCGCCTACCTCGGAACACGGATTGCCGAATTCTATGAACGATCGGGTAAAGTGGTTTGTATGGGGAGTGACGGCCGTATTGGCGCGCTGACAACCATTGGAGCGGTCTCTCCGCCGGGTGGAGATCTTTCTGATCCCGTGGTTCAGGCGACCCTCAGGGTGGTGAAGGTATTCTGGAGCCTGGAGGATAAGCTCGCCTACCAGCGACATTTTCCGGCCATAAGCTGGCTAAATAGTTACTCCCTATATCATGATAACCTCGAGCGATACTTCAACGAGAATCTCCCTGAGGATTTCACTGACCTGAGGCAGGAAGCAATGCGGCTTCTCCAAGAGGAGGCGGAGCTTGCTGAGATTGTGCGACTTGTGGGAGTCGATGCGCTCTCAGCCAAGGATCGGCTGATTCTAGAAACGGCCAAATCGATCCGAGAGGACTTCCTCCACCAAAACGCATTCGACGATGTCGATACTTACACCTCTCCGACCAAAGAGTATCAGCTCCTCAAGATAATCTTTGAGCTTCATCGTCTCTGCGAAAACATGCTGGACAGGGCTGTTTCTTTCAGAGATATCCAGAATCTGGCCGTCCGGGAGGAGATCTCACGGGCCAAATTCATACGTGAGGATCGGGTGAATGAATTTGATACGATTCGGGCCAATATGAATGCACAGGTGGAGGCCTTGGCCAAAGAGGAGGGGGCAGGCTGATGTTGAAGGAGTATCTGACCATAAAAGACATCTCCGGACCGCTTCTTCTGGTCGAAGAGGTCGAAGGGGTGAAATACGAGGAGCTGGTTGAAGTTGAACTCCCAGATAGGTCGACACGAATCGGGAAGGTACTCGAGATTGATAACGACAAGGCTTTGGTTCAGCTATTTGAAGGAACGACCGGTGTGGATATCAGGAAATGCCGGGTTCGCTTCCTGGCCCGAGGAATAGAACTCGGCCTTTCCATGGACTTGCTGGGACGGGTTTTCGATGGATTGGGTCGGCCGATCGACGAGGGGCCCAAGATTCTTCCGGAAAGAACCCATGACATAAATGGGAATCCAATCAACCCTTTTGCCAGGGACTACCCGGAAGAGTTCATACAGACAGGGTTGTCCGCCATAGATGGACTGAATACGCTGGTTCGCGGCCAGAAGCTTCCCATCTTTTCAGGGTCGGGGCTTCCTCATAATCAGCTTGCTGCACAGATTGCCCGACAGGCTAAGGTGCTTGGCAGAAAGGAAAAATTCGCCGTTGTTTTCGGTGCCATGGGGATTACATTCGAGGAGGCAGACTACTTTACCTCGGAGTTTCGCACGACGGGGGCGATCGATCGAGCTGTGCTTTTCCTCAATCTGGCAGACGACCCCGCCCTGGAAAGGATTGCGACTCCCCGGATGGCCCTGACAACCGCTGAATTCCTTGCCTTTGAAAAGGACATGCATGTCCTTGTTATTCTGACAGACATGACCAACTACTGCCAAGCGCTACGGGAGATCTCAGCCGCGAGAAAGGAGATCCCCGGTCGAAGGGGATACCCGGGATACCTATATACCGACCTCTCGACAATCTATGAAAGGGCAGGCCGGATCAAGGGGAAAAAGGGATCGATCACGCAGATTCCAATCCTGTCCATGCCTGAAGACGATAAGACCCACCCCATACCTGACCTGACAGGATATATCACCGAAGGCCAGATTATTCTGAGTCGGCCGCTTCATCGGAAAGGCCTCTCCCCTCCCATTGACGTGCTCCCGTCGTTATCACGGCTAAAGGACAAAGGGATTGGAGAGGGGAAAACCCGTGAGGATCACGCTGATGTCTTTAACCAACTCTTTGCAGCCTACGCGAGAGGAAAGGAGGCGCAGGAGCTGGCTGTCATTCTGGGAGAGGCGGCTTTGAGCGAAATGGACAAACAGTATTTCCTTTTCGCCGACACCTTTGAGAGGGAATACGTCTCCCAAGGTGAGTACGAAGACCGAACGATTGAGGAAACACTCGACCTCGGGTGGAAACTCCTATCGGTGTTTCCCACCGGCGAATTGAAGCGAATTCGGCGGGCCTGGATTGACAAATATCTGCCTCGCTTTAAGGAAGAAGAAGAAGAGCTAGCCCCAGTGGCAGAAAAGGGACGGTCTGAGATAGCATAGAAGGTCTTGAATCTTAAAGTCTGGAGAGTGTCCGGGAAAAGTCACTTTTTGCTGCTTAGAAGTTTTGGTACAGGTGTCAGTCGTCGGTTGTCAGTGGTCAGTTGTAACCAACAACTGTCGAGTCAATCATGAAGCTTGAAGCCAACCCCAATCGAATGGAACTACTGAGATTGAAGAAACGGCTCGTCATGGCCCGCAGGGGGCATAAGCTTCTCAAGGACAAGCAGGATGAACTTATGCGTCAGTTTATGGAACTGATCCACGATATCAAGGAGCTTCGTATGGCCGTTGAAGAATCAATGGAAGAGGCTTTTCGGCGATTCCTTTTTGCGTCAGCCGCCATGTCGAGAGCGGCTCTTGAAGAGGCGGTGGGGTACCCCGGTAAACGCATCAATCTCTCTGTCTCACAGAGAATGGTTTTGAACATAAAGGTCCCCGAGTTAGAGCCGACAGTCGAAGGGGAAATCCAGTGTTACGGCCTTGCCACCACACCCGGCGACCTCGATGTCTCTCTCCAGGCTTTGAATCAGGTTCTCAGCGAGATGATCGTTCTAGCTCAAAAGGAGAAATGGATGCAGCTGCTGGCAGAGGAGCTTGTGACCACTCGTCGGCGTGTTAACTCCTTGGAGTACGTCCTCATTCCCAGCCTGGAGGAAACGATTAACGATATCACCATGAAGCTTTCGGAAATGGAAAGGTCTAATTTCTCCCGGCTAATGAGGGTCAAGGAAATTGTACGGGCCCATTAGGCCAAACTCATCCTCTCAAAGCACCTCTTAAATAGCCACTCCTGATGTATTTCTGAAGAGAGTAAGTCACGATAACCACAGGTATGGTGATGACTGCCGCATACGCCGAGGAAAGGAACCATCCGCCCCGGCTGACGTAGTAATAGACCATCAACGGAAGCGTTTTGTTGGTGAGGCACAGATACGTCGCATAGATGAATTCATCCCATGATCCCAGGAAAGAAAAAATCAGGGCGACGGCGATGCCGGGTTTGGCCAGAGGAAGAACCACATGGATTAGACCTCTGATTTTGTTAGCGCCGTCAACACTGGCGGCTTCTTCTAATTCCTGAGGAATAGCCTTGAATGTGCCAACAAGTATCCAGGCCGAAATGGGAAGGACGCGAACCAGGTGGGCCAAGATCAACCCCATGTCGGTGTCAAAGAGTCCTCTTTTGATGAAGCCGACGCTGATAGGGAGAGCAATCCCGACTTCCGGAAACATTCTCGTAAAAAAGATTCCAATCAAAAAGATGTGGGCAACACCTCCCCCAAGTCGCGAAATGCCATAGGCTCCTGGAACTGACAGGAGGATAGAGAAAAGGGCTGTGAAGGCGGCAACGGTCATGCTTTTTCTGAAAGGTGGCCAGATATTTCCCGAGGAGAAAACATCCGCCCAATGGGTAGCGTCAAGACGAGCGGAAAAGAATCGCGGATGTTGGACGAGAATATCCTGGGGATCGCTGACAGAGATCTTCACCATAAGATAGACCGGAACCAACCAGAGTGCGGTGAGAACCACAAGTATCGTCATCACGAGTACCATGGGAAAGAGACGCTTGCCGCGATTCAATAAAACACCTCCTTGCTTTCCACAATCCTGAGGGTCCCGATTATGGCTATCACGATCATGAGCAGTAGAATCGTTCCAGCCGCTGCAGAGGTGTTAGGATTGATTGCCTCAAAATACTCAAAATAGGAATAGGTTGACATTACCGGCAGTGTCCGACCAGAGAGAATCAATGGCATTTCAAAGATCCTGAAGGCATCAATCCCCCTGATGATGAGTGCCATGGTTATAGAGGGCCTCAGGAGGGGAAGGGTTATCTTCCAGAATTCTTTCCACCGGCTTGCCCCATCGATTCTGGCAGACTCGTATAACTGCGGAGGAATCGATTCGATTCCTGCCAAAAGGATCAACATGACCAGAGGGGTTACTTTCCACATATCTGCTGCAACAACAACCATCAAAGATGTAAGGCCCCCTTTTGTCCAGTCCACCGGAACCCGAAAGAGGCCAATGCGGATGAGCACCTCGTTGAGGAGTCCAGAAGTATCGAATATGTATCGCATGTTGGCGGCCGCGACGATAGTAGGGACACCCAGGGAGATCAAAACAAGTGCTCTAAAGAACCCCCTTCCACTGAAATCCTGACTTAAGATAAGTGCCATGACCATGCCGAGGCAGAGCTCTAAAAAAAGGCCAACGAAAGTGATAAAAAACGTATTGAAAAGGGCCTGTCTGAACTGGAAATGGAAGATGATTTCCCGGTAGTGGCGGAGAGTGAATTTATGCGCGGAGGGATCCACCAGACTGAGATAGATAACATAGAAAACCGGGACGATGGTCAGGAGAACGATGTAACCGACAAGGGGGACAGTCAGAGAGATTTCAACCCCCTTTTTTCTGAAAAAACCGAATCTGTTCGATCTCGTCATGGACGTCTTCTGTTGGGGAAACCCTGTGGCAGGCGGGCTGCGGCTATCTATACCTTTTCTTGATAGTCTCCATCTCCTCATGATATTCGTCTAACGTTGCTTTGACCGGGCCGTGGTTTATGACGATCTTGATAAAGGCCTCGGTGAAAAGGGAGTTGAATTCTGTCCAGTAGGGAACATTAGCCCGAAAAATCCCGTATTGGAGAGCTTCTTTCACCGCCTCGAATTGAGGTCTCATCCAATCAGGCACCTGCCCGTAGGCATCGGTTCGAATCGAAGGCCACCCAAGGCCTGCCACCAAGTTCTCCTGGACCTTTTTTGACTGCATGTAGCGAATAAAAGCAAGGGCTAACGAGGGGTTAGGAGATCCCGCCGGGATTCCGAGGACCTCACCGCCAACCACGTGGGCCCGGCGAACCGGACCGGAAAACCCGCCGTAGACTGCGATATTGGATTTTCCGTACTCTTTGACAAGCAGCCCGTATCCAAAGGGCCAATTCTGCATGAGATAACAGGCGTCCCTGGCCAAGTAATCATTTGACGTATCATACTTCGCCCGCCTGGAGTCGGGTGCAATGTAGTTCCAGAGCTTTTGGATAAAAGTGAATGTATTGACGGTGCCCTGATCATTGAAGCTCAAAGCGTTTCCCCCTGCAGAGGCAATGAATTCGTACATCTGAGTTGTCGTTGAGATACCTCCAGCAGCCTTGATGAGAACCCTACCGATTCCCTCATTATCGTAGAATGTTTTTGCCACACTGTATAATTCGTCCCAGTTTCGCGGAGGATTCACATTGTATTTTCGGAATTTTTCCTTGTTGTAGTAAACAATCTGAATATTCGGGCGGTACGGCATGAAATAGAGTTTGCCGTCAAACCTCCCGGCCTCAATCAACGCTGGAACCACGACTTCGGGTATCTGTCCCTCCTCTGATGATAAATCTCGAACCAAGCCCTTCCTCACCAAGACGGCGAGCTGCATGTTGTCCTGGCCAAAAACGTCGATGCTCATTTTTCCGCTGAGTCGCAGCGCGTCGAGCAGTCTTGGGAGATGCTCCTGAGAGACCTGAACGGCCTCGACTTGGCAGTCACATTTTTCTTCAAAGGGCGGAAGAATCTCTCGACGCATGACGTGCCACTCACGTTCAGTTAGGCTGAAGGTCACACGAAGTGTCGCCTTTGCCAGGGCTTCCGAGATCCAAGCCTGGGAAATGAGGAATAACATAGCGATAACTACAAGGGCTCTTTTTGCCATCGGGCTTTGCCTCTACGGATGTCAGACTGCCTTGTTGACGAATAATGAAACAGAGATTCGAGGCACATCGGTCGACGTCCCATGTAAACCACGATAGACAATCGCTTTCATCTTCTCTCCAGAGGGTGCGGCCAGAGCAGTCGCGTCACCCCATGACTCAGGCTGAGAGGTGCTTTCCCGCCAGAGACTTAGCTGCCTCTTTGACAATTCCATCGATGGTGCTTTGTATTTTGTCGGGCAGGCGTACAGGTCTATGCGTTTCAAGTATGTCAATGGCCTTCTGAGTCACAATATCCCCGTAGGTCTTGCTTCCTCTCTTCATCCATGTTTCGGGGTTATCACGATTTAGAAACGTTGGTCGCCAATGTTCTTCCCGGTGGTACTTGAGGGTCTGGTCTTCGGCAAGGAAATTGCCTCCCGGACCGACTTGTCGAATAACGTTCATTCCGATTCGATCCCGGCTAATGTCGAAGCCTCGGATAATACGTTGGACGTAGCTTATGATTTCACTGCACATGACTATAGCAGCCGGTGACCCTATCAATCCCTGCCCCAAATACCCGATGTCATGAATCAGATTGGTTCCATCCAGGGCAGCCATGAGGATAGATATGGCCGACTCCATCGCAGCCTGTTGATCCAGACAGTGTGCGTCGCTGCAGCCGGCTGTTCCCCACATGGGAATACCGTAATAATGGTAGAGGTCGGCATATGCAGAATGACTCAATCGTAACTCGGGAGCTCCGTATACAGCAGTCGACGTCAGCATATCCATGGGAGGCGTCGCAATACCAGAGATGATCGGGGCTCCTTTGGCTCTTAGCTGATGGAGAACGATTCCGCTCAGAGCCTCGGCATTAGCAACTATGATGGCTCCAGCAAGGGTCACAGGTCCGCTTCCCCCTGAGAGTAAAGCAGGTGTGTAATTAATGGGAATTCCTTTGTCTGCACAGAGGAAAAGCTTCCTCAGGGCGCCGCGGGAATGGGTCAAAGGGCTCGTGGGCTCGGCATAGTGAATGAGAAAGGGGCTCTTCCTCAGATGATCCTCACTGCCAGCGACGGCCGCAGCCATTGATATGATGACTGTGAGGTCCTCCTCTCCGGCAGCCGTGAAAAAAATGGGCTTGAGAGAGTTCTCTAAGAGGGCCTTGAAACATTCTATGTACATCAGGTTCGTGGGAACGTCCTGGGGTAGAGCAAAAGATGCGATAAAATCGATTTCCTCAAAATAGTCGGCTGTCCTGGCTGCATTGATCACATCCTGGAGTCGTGACAGCCTGAGTTCGCCTGTCTTAAGATCGTAGGTTTTTATAAGATCAGTTCCGAGGCCAAAGTAGACGTTGTCCCCTTGTAGGTGCATCTTTTCCTCTCCCGTCCTGTCATAAACCGTAATACCGGAAGGGGCGCTCTTAATGGATTCTTCCACCATACCATTCGGTATCCTTGCCACATTCCCAGACACTCGACATCCCCCACGTCTCAGGACTTCGATGCTTTCTCTATCAAGAATTCGAACGCCCACGGTCTCAAGAACCTCAAGAGTTGCCCGATGGATCTCCTTTATTTGATCTTCCGTCAAGAGCCTATAGGAAGGAACGCACTGAGACTTGAGGCCTCTTGTCATCGCTTTTACTCCTTTGCTCTGCTCTTCGGTCGCGTCTCTTCATGGGAATCTGCCATTGAATCCAACCCGACACAGCGTCATATGAATCGAATTGACGATTGTCCCTCTTCCAGCTCGATCGTCCAAGACGGCCACGGATGATGGCTGAACGCAAGAGATCCCAATACGGACAACGGTCTGTTCTTTAGACTTTATCTGGTGGGGTACAGAGGAGAGTTTCATCTTTCAGAACGGTCCCAAACTGCTCGACAACTTCTTTAACCGTCAGTCCCTTCTTCTGCTCGCCCTGAACATCGAATCTAACCTTTCCCTCGTGGAGCATAACCATCCGATTTCCATAGCTAATAGCCTGCTGCATATTATGGGTTACCATGATGGTGGTCAGGTGGTTTTCATTGATAATCTTGTGGGTCAGCTCGATCACCTTGGTGGCGGTCTTGGGATCGAGGGCCGCAGTATGTTCATCCAGGAGGAGTAGCTTCGGCATGGAAATGGTTGCCATCAGCAGGGTTAGAGACTGGCGCTGTCCTCCGGAAAGCAGCGATACCGAGTCCTTCAATCGATTCTCAAGACCGAGATCAAGACCCTCTAGAGCGTCCCGGTAAGCGGTCCTCTGTCTCGATGTGACTCCCCATCTGAGCCCCCTGGCCTTGCCCCGTAGTTCGGCCAAGGCCAGGTTTTCCTCGATGGTCATCGACGCCGCCGTTCCCAGCAGGGGATCTTGAAAGATGCGTCCCAGGTATTGAGCGCGGCGGTATTCAGGAAGTCCATCAACTTTTTTACCATCGATAAAGATGTCACCTTCGTCCGGCAGATAGGTACCCGCGATAAGATTCAAGAGCGTCGTTTTTCCTGCGCCATTGCTTCCTATGATGGTGACGAATTCGCCATTTTGGACGTGGAGGCTGATATCATTGACGGCCACCTTTTCATCGATGGTGCCCCTGTTGAAAATCTTTGTAAGGCTTTCGAGTCGAACCATGGTAAGCCTTTTCTGAAAGGCCAGGTCTAAACCCCCCGAAGATGAAGCTTTTCTTGCTTGCCTTTCCGTAATGCAGGAAGGCCAAGCGCGAGGATAACCATTATCCCAGTTGCCATTTTCAAATCCGTGGGTGCAAGACCGAGGCGAAGACCGACGGCAATGATGAACCTGTAGATGACCGACCCGACAATTGCAGCCAGGGTCATTCTCTCGACGGTTTTCTTTCCAATAAGGGTTTCCCCGATGATAATGGCCGCCAGGCCCGCCACAATCATTCCGATTCCCATGCCAACGTCGGAGAACCCCTGGTCCTGAGCGACGAGACATCCAGAGAGCGCCACGAAGGAGTTAGAGAGGCCTAAGCCGAACACGGTCAGATTATCTGTGTTCCCACCCAGTGTCCGGATCATCTGTTCGTTGTCACCAGTGGCACGGATGGCCAGCCCCATCTGAGTGTGCAGGTAGAGATCGGTCGCCAGTTTAAACAAGAAAGTAACAGCCAGGAAGAAGAGGATGATGGGGATGAAACGGTTCACCTCGAGAGTCTCCAGAGGAGTCAGAAGCGTTTCAACTGTCAACAGCTGGATGTTTGACCGACCCATGATTCTCAGGTTCACCGAGTAGAGAATAATCATCATGAGAATGCCAGCGAGAAGGCTGTTAATTCTCAACCGCGTGTTGAGTAAACCGGTACAACAGCCGGCGAGAAAGCCGGCAACAATTGCGAGGAAAACGCCGATGAGAGGATGCCACCCCTCGCTGATCACCCTGGCGACGACTGCTGCTCCGAGAACGAAGCTCCCGTCCACTGTCAAGTCGGGAAAGGCAAGAACCCGGAAGCTTATCACAATTCCGAGAGCCACGAGGGCGTAGGCAAATCCTTGCTCCAGAGAGATTGGTATGGTTCGCAGGAATCCTTCAAAAAGCATGGAGCCACCAAAAAAAGGGGAAATGGGACTTGTCCCATCTCCCCTCCTGTCCAGTGGGTCTATTCCCCCTTGATCACATTCCCGTTTTCATCCCAGAGTTTATCCGCAGCCTTTTCGAGCACGGTGGTTGGGAGTCTCACATTTTGTTCCTTGGCGTGTTTCAGGCTGACCCACAGGCTAAACCCGGCAGCCATCCCTGCCGGAACCTCCCCCGGATCCTCCCCCTTCAGGATTCTCGCTGCCTTCTTTCCGGCCGTGTAGCCAACCATGAAATAGTCGAGTCCGTAGGCGGCTATTGCACCCCGGGGGACGCTGTCCCTATCTCCGGCAAAAAGGGGAATATCATTCTCGTTGGCAACTTTTGCGATACTCTCAAAGGCCGCCACGCTCGTATTGTCGGAGGTGAAGTGAATCGCGTCCACTCGTCCCACCAACGACTGAGCCGCTTGCATCACTTCCGCACTACTAGAGACATGGGCCTCTACGAGTTTGCCACCCATCGCTTCGATGGTCTCTTTCATCTCTTTGATGTGAAACGTCACGTTGACGTCTCCAGGATTGTAGATGGTTCCCCATCTCTTTGCGTCTGGGACCAGGTCCTGGTACATCCTCTGCTGAAGCGCGACAGGCCACCGATCGCTGACACCGGTCACTCTTGTTCCCGTCCGACCGAGTCGGGGAATGAGGCCCGTCTGGACCGGGTCTGTGACGGACGAGAATATGATGGGAATCCCCTTGACGACCTTGACAGCCGCCTGGGCCGACGGTGTGGAAATGGCATGGACGAGGTCGACCTTGTCGTCCAAGAATTTCTGGGCGATTGTGTAGCAGTTTGGCTGCTCTCCTTGAGCATTCTGACGGTCGAAAGTGACGTTCTTTCCTTCGATGAACCCTTCTTCCTCGAGGGCTGTCTTAAACCCTTTTGAATCGTTGTCCAGGGCCGGGTGAGAGACGATTTGTGTTTCCCCAATGCGGATCATTTCTGCGTGTCCACTGTGGACAAAAAGAAACCCGCATAGGACCAGCAATACTGGAATGATTAGAAATAACTTTCCCCCCTTCATAGTTTCACCTCCTTGCTATTAGGAAAACGACCGAGATTTCACCTCCTTTCCTCGCTTTCACGTTTTCAAAACAAGGCTAAATTAGCACAGAGGTATCAGCATGTCAAAGATTTTGAGGAGCGACGGTCCCAGGGGATAGGACTCAGTCGATTGGTGGAGAGGGTCCAAGGAAAACCCCGGATCTTCTCGTCTATCTGAGGAAAAAAGAAGATGGGGATACGATAGGCCTTCCCTCTGAAGAAGTCTATGGCCCTGCGGAGGATCAGGTGAGCGAGACGTTCGCAGAGTGGAGAATGCCATTGAGCAGGGCGGAAGTCTCATGTCTTGATATCCAATATACTCCCGAGCATTTCATCCTCGGCCTGGAGGGCATTGAGGTTGGCTTTGAACTCGAGTGATGAGAGAATCTCCATGACGAATTCCGTTGCAACGTCCACCTTGGAGCCTTCAAGGCTCTCCTGTACTAGGGTCCCAAGCCCACCGGTTCCAGGATATCCGGTGATGGGAGGGCCAGAGGATGCTCTTTCAGCGGTGAGGTTGTCCCCAAGCGGGACGAGACCAGAGGGATTCATGAATCTCGCCAATTCAATCCGGCCCAAACCCTCGGCTTGGCCGTTGACGGTCGCCCGGACTTCCCCACCCGGGCTGACGAGAAGTTGCGAAGCGTCTATTGGAACCGTAACAGGTGGCACAAGCCGGTGGCCAGAAGCAGTCGAGAGGTTTCGTCTAGCATCTATGGTCAAAGCACAGGTCCGACAATAGGCCACCGTTCCGTCATCCCGCATGATCTGGAAGAAACCGTCGCCATTGATGGCAAGGTCGAGTGGCCGGTTTGTATGGAATAGTGTTCCTTGAGCGTTGATTGGGAGGACCTGGGTCGAATCCACTCCGACCGCCTGGCTTTCACGTGAAACGACCCGGCGGGCCTTGTACCCGGGAGTTCCGATGTTCGCCACGTTGTTCGAAGTCACTCCGTGACGGCGGAAGCTAGAGATAATTCCGGATATGGACGCAAAGATACCAGAGATCATAATCAGACCGCCACGTAGAATTTCCTATATAGTAGTCGGAAATTTTCTAGAATTCTTTAGATCTATCTCGTATGGACTCTCGGGATAATCGGGGGGTAGGAACTTGCCGGTTGTGGCGTGGAGAGTAGCCGCACCGAGGGTCTGACAGATGGCTGAGGGTTCACGATGATCGAGAATGGGTGTTGTTGACATCGTATCGGTCTTTCCTGAGACTGTGTCGACTTTCGGTTCGACAACCTATTTTGTGTTCTAGTTGTGCGACCACCCATTTCAGTTGCTCTAACCTTCGCTACAAGAAACTAAGATCTCAAGAATTTGTCATTACCGGTATCAGTATTCTATCCATCAAGCAGATCAGCGGACACGGTCTTTGTTACAATACTCTTACAATGCGAAGTAATACTAAGTATACTTCATATGCCTTAATTGGTGTGTCATCGAATGAATATGAAAAATTGTTTGTTACAAATCAAAAATGTGGTATAGGTATTTGAGAATTGTGATGTGCAGAAAGAGGGGAGGGTTGAAAAATGTCAAAAAGTTTGGTGGAGATGGCAGCTGAAATCATCACGGCTCAGGCGACTCAAAGTCGAATGACCCCAGAGGAGATCTCAGAGGGTCTGCGAAGGACTTTTGAAGCGCTGAAAAGTATTCAATCTCACGAAGAAACCGGGCAGGAGGTCGCTGCAAGAAGAGGACCGAGGGCAGCACCTTCGGCCTCTATCCAAAGAAACAAAATCATTTGCCTTGAATGTGCAAAAGAATTCAAACAACTGTCAAAGAACCATCTGGCCTCTCATGGATTGACTCCCAAATCCTATAAAGAAAAGCATGCAATTCCGGCGCGTACGCCTCTCACCGCGAAATCTCTCTCCGCAAGGCGCAGGAAAATGGCCAAAGAAAGAGGTCTGGGCCAGAAGCTGGCAGCGGCTAGAAAGAAAAAATCCCGTAAGTAGAGGGTCTTGAGCGGTCCTGCCTCGCCGAGGGTCCTGGGATGTTAAGGGAGATTTCGTAACCCTTTTGTACAAGCTCGCCTCTTACGATGGTCTGTGGTATTCATCTGCCGGCCGTAAAAAGCCGGGACGGTGTCAAAGCCACTCCATTTTTTGTATCGATCTTAGGGGATTCTAGATTGTTGAAAGGGGAAGTTGTTTCTTTTCTCGCTTTTTGTCTGAAAAAAGCGGAAAAGGAGCGCTCTGAGCCCCAGTCAAGATTTTTCGGCAAAAATGTCCTCGCAAAGTGCCCGTCTCCACCATCTCTCACAGAGCACGCGGAGCCTCAGAGGAACGTTCTCTGGATTGGTGAGAGGCCAATCCAGAGGAGGTTACTTGGCCTAATTTTTCCCCTCAAAAAATTAGGCCAAAATTCTGGCCCATCAGTTTTCTCACTCTGAGAACTCTGAGAACTCGAGCGATCCCCGGCAGATTTCTGTTGGGGGGAGCGGGCGAGAGAACCGGGTGCTTTTATGGAATGCATTTTTCATCAAACAAAAGCCGAGAAAAGGGATGTCGGAACGGTCCCGGCAGGTCCGCCCCCCTTGTCTCGGCAAACGTCCCTCCGGTACTTGACCATCCACCCGCCCAAGGCAACTTCTCTGGATTACCTAGGAGTGTCCTGAGTTTTGAATTCCTATTGGCAGCCGATTGGTCAAATTCTTCCAAGGGGTCCAAGAGTCAATTTCAAATGTCAAAAGCAAAATGTCAAACCAAATCCCAACGCCTAAATGTAAACAGATTGAACACCCTTTAGCTATCAAGTCGTTATGGTGACAAACGATCGATCAGCCACTGATCCTGTCAACCCGTTATTCCTGCTTTGTTATGTGGGCTTTGACATTCATTTGGATCTCAGGCTTTGTCATTTGGCATTTCGATTCTTCGTCCGTGCACATCAACTTTGCATAATCCTAGGGTGATTTTTTGAAGAAACGGGCCAAAGGGATTTCTTGACAATTCCCCTTTTTTTAGTTAAGAAGGTGCAGGAATTGCATCAGAGGACGGCAGAGAATGAAAAAAGTCACAGACAAGATTGGCTTTCTCGCGCGAATCAAAGAAAACAGTGTCGATCTGACAGGAAAACGGGTGGAAATTGCCGACTATATCATTCGCCACTTTGACAAAGCCGCTTTCCTCACGGCGGGTCGTTTGGCTTCTGAGGCTGGGGTTAGCGAGTCGACCGTTATTCGGTTTGCCATATCCCTTGGTTACAGTGGATATCCGGAATTTCAGCAGCACCTTCAGCGTATCATTAGAGAAGAGTTGACCTCCGCGGAGCGTCTGCGGGTTTCTCTTGACTCAGAGCCAAAAGATGACATTTTCAGCCGGATATTCATACAAGAACTTGAGAATATGCAGGAGGTTTTCAACCGATTACCCAGGCCGGAACTGAGAGTCGTCGCCGACGCTATTCTTAAAGCTGATCGGGTCTTCGTGACGGGGATTCGCGCTGCCAGGTGCCTGGCCCAGCATTTTGCTTTCCAGCTGGGGAGAATCCATGAGAATGTCGTCGAAGTGAGCTCTGCCCAGCAGGAAACCTGGGATTTTATCAAAAGAGGGACACAGAATGATCTGCTTTTTGCGATTGCCTTTCCCCGATATCCTCGTGAGACAGTGGAGTTGGTTGAATTCGCTCGTCGCTTGAAAATGCAAACGACAGGGCTAACCGACCGGATGGCCTCACCGATTGCGAGACGGTGCCGACCGATCTTGCTAGCACCAGTTGAAATGGTCACTTTTGTCGATCTCTACTCTGGTCCTCTTGCTATCCTTTCGTCTTTGGTAGCTGAGGTGGCTTTCCGGAATGAGAAGAAAGCCTTTGGATACCTCGAGAAGTTTGAAGATTTCGCAAGACAGATGAGGGTCTTTCATAAGGAGTGAGAGATGGCCCGCAGACGGGGACGATCATTAGCAGGACTCCTGTGAACATGTTAGATTCAAAAGGGATAGGGGACGCGCAAAAAGAGGAGTGAGGACTCCGGTCCGCCGGAAATCATGGCAGGCTCGGTGGTGGGTTTTTAGAGAATGGCGCAACAAAAGGCTACCCAATCTAGAGGAAAAGCTCATCCCTCGAAACCGAGGGATCCGTCCGGAGGGGTGAACCCTGCCCGGGTGCGGGGTAAGTCAAAGAGGAAAGATAGAGACTTTAAAATAGATATTTACAACGCCTGGTGCAAAGCGTGCGGAATCTGTATGGCCTTTTGTCCCACCCGCGTATTTACCGAAGGCGAAGATGGATATCCCCAGGTAACTAGTCCAAAGGCGTGTATCGGTTGTGGATGGTGTGAGATCCACTGTCCAGATTTTGCCATTACCGTGCGAGAGAAGAAGACCAAGGCAAATCCTGAGTGACCCTACCACTAGGTTCTGGGGATGGGGTCTGGATAGAGATGGAGACATCGACAGAAAAGAATGGACGGGAAATCCTCGCCCAGGGGAATGAGGCAGTCGCTGAGGGAGCCCTAGCTGCAGGATGTCGGTTCTTTGCGGGCTATCCCATAACGCCTGCGACGGAGATCTCTGAAATCCTCTCGGCTAGGCTCCCCCAAATGGATGGCACTTTTATCCAGATGGAAGACGAGATCGCCAGTATGGGAGCCATTATTGGGGCGTCATTGGCTGGTGTAAAATCAATGACAGCGACGAGTGGCCCTGGATTTTCTCTCATGCAGGAAAACATCGGTTTCGCCTGTATAGCGGAGGTACCCTGCGTTGTTGTAAACGTCATGCGGGGTGGTCCGAGTACGGGTCTTCCCACTTTCCCATCTCAGGGCGATGTCATGCAGGCCAGATGGGGGACGCATGGGGACCACTCTATCATTGCTCTCGCACCAGCTACGGTGCGGGAATGTTTCGATATTACTGTTACGGCCTTCAATCTTTCAGAGAAATATCGAACTCCCGTAATCGTTCTCATGGATGAAGTCATCGGGCACATGAGAGAAAAGATAACCCTCCTTCCCCCTGAGGAGATAGAGGTTTTTGATCGGCTTCGGCCAACAGTGCCACCGGAATGGTATATTCCCTATGAGGATACGCCCACGGGGGTTCCGCCAATGGGGGTTTTTGGATCCGGTTATCGTTATCACGTAACAGGTCTCACCCATGACGTCCGGGGGTTTCCCACCCAGAGGCCCGATGAAATAGGACCTTTCATGCAGCGTCTATCCAGGAAGATTAGTCACCACTTTGGTGATATTCAGATAGGAAAGGAATTTCTGATCGATGATGCGCGGATCGCCGTTATTGCGCTCGGATCGGTGGCCAGATCTGCCAAGAGGGCTGTCAGGGAAGCACGGAGACAGGGTGTGCGCGTGGGTCTCTTACAGCTCATAACGTTATGGCCCTTCATGAGGAAAGCCATAGAGAGAATTGCGAGCAAAGCGAAAGTTTTGATTGTTCCAGAAATGAACCTCGGCCAGATTTCGAGGGAGGTCAAACGAGTGAATGAGGGGAAGGCCTCGGTGGTGACGTTGAATAGAGTGGATGGGAACCTCATTACCCCGGACGAGATTCTGGTGAAGATCCTGGAGGCGAATCGATGAAGGAATCGACTCGATTAATCCACAAATACCTACGACATGACAAGAAGTTTCCCCATGTCTGGTGTCCAGGGTGTGGAATCGGCATCGTCCTGGGAGCACTGATTCGCGCCATCGACCGAATTGGCTTAGAAAAAGACGAGGTCGTTCTTATTTCCGGCATTGGGTGTTCCGGTCGCCTCCCTGTCTATGTAGACTTCAACACCCTTCACACCACTCACGGAAGGGCTCTCACCTTCGCCACCGGCGTGAAGCTTGCCAATCCCAAACTGAAGGTTATCGTGGTGATGGGTGACGGGGACGCCGTGGCGATCGGAGGGAACCATTTTATCCATGCAGCGCGGCGAAACATCGATTTAACGGCCATCATCATTAACAATACTGTCTACGGGATGACAGGAGGGCAGACGTCACCGACCACACCCTACGGGACGAAGACCACTACCGCGGTTTACGAGAATGTCGAGCACGCGTTTCAAATTTCTGAGCTCGCAATCACCGCAGGGGCCGTTTTCGTGGGTCGTGGGACCGTCTATCACGCAGAGCTCCTCGATCGGCTGATCCAAAAAGCGATTCTAAAGGAGGGCTTTGGCGTGGTCGAGGTGATGAGTCACTGCCACGTTCAGTATGGAAAGCTCAATCGCCTCGGTTCAGCCGTAGATATGATGAGGATGCAAAAGGAAAACACCGTTTCGGTTGAGAATGCACGAAAAATGGCCCCGAAGGACCTGGAAGGAAAAATCGTCATAGGGGTCCTGGTGGATAAGAAACTCCCCGTATACCAGGAGGAATACCAGAAAGTACGGGCTCGAGCCAAAGGAATGGTACTGGCCGAGGACACATAAGGCCCACGTCCGCGAACCAATTTCCAGCCCGGGGAGTCCCTGATTTCGACGCATCTCCTCCACCTATCAAAAGTCGAGAGGCCCCTTTTAGATGACGTCAGGTGAGGGTCATTCGCATGTCTGAAGACACCCAATATGGAAGACCCCATATCGATCGATACGAAATCAGGTTGAGCGGGTCGGGGGGCCAGGGTCTGATCCTTGCTGGAATCATCCTGGCTGAGGCCGCCGGGATACACGATGGACGGTTTGTGGCGCAAACCCAGAGCTACGGTCCTGAGGCCCGGGGAGGTGTGAGCCGGTCCGATGTGATCATCAGCGACGAGGAGATCGATTATCCCAAGGCCATTAAACTTGATCTGCTTGTTGCCATGAATCAAAAATCGTGCGACCAATACTTTTCCGACCTAAAACCGGGCGGTATCCTCATAGTTGATTCGACCGGCGTATCTGAGATTCCCCTAGAAAGGGCCGTCACGATTCCTTTCACTCGTATTGCACGAGAAACAATCGGGAAAACATTCGTGGCCAATATCGTATTCTTGGGTGCCCTCACGGAGTTTTGTCCGGTTATCAGTAGTGTGGCCATGGAAAGAGCCGTTCTGAACCGGGTTCCCAAGGGAACGGAAAACCTGAATAGGGCTGCGCTACAGGCGGGTATTGAGGCTGCTGCAGAGTTTAAGAAAAGGCCGGGCAGGCTGGAAACGAAGTCAGAGGACTTCACACCAGAGGAGGACTAGGGTTCCATCCAAAAGTCACACCAATCTCTAATCTGCGGATCGAGACACTCCACATCAGGCATAGGAAAAGTAAATCGGTGAACGAGACCTAGAAGTCATGATGACAAATGACAAACCTTCAAGTCCAAACCAATGGCGAATGGTAAAAGAACAAAGGGAAGACAGCTGAAAGCAGAATCGTTAGGCTGCTTCTTCGGCTAAGAGGCCAAGCATTTGGCGACTCATCGGATTGGAAGTTTTCGGCATGTGACCATTCGAGTTTTGTACGACATGTGGACTTTGACATTTGAAACGGTTAGCCGTACTAGAAAAAAGAGAGACAGGTCCCTTCTGCCGGCTAAAATGAAATGGTTCCTTTGACCCACTGCGACCTATTACTTAGCATGTGAAACTTCTCTCAGTGTACCCATGCCCGAACGAGTCATCATTGATACCGATCCTGGCATCGATGACGCCCTGGCGCTGATTCTGGCACTTCGCTCTCCCGAACTCGAAGTTGTCGCAGTGACGACAGTAAGCGGCAACGTTCCGGTCGATGTGGCAACCAGAAATGTTCTTACAGTCTTTTCAGTTCTGTCCCTGACGGAACCACCCCCGGTCGCGAGAGGATCATCAAAGCCTCTGAAAAAGGCTCCGGTCTTTGCCACTTCTATACATGGTGAGGATGGGTTGGGAGGGCTCTACGAGATTCGTGATACCTCCGGCCATCCGCGATATACTCCCCTTTCCCTGGAGCGGTCTAATCGCGATGCTGCCGATGAGATCCTCTTTCACCTCTCTTCGAAGCCAGAATCCCTAACGTTGATTACCCTCGGCCCGCTGACAAACATCGCAACAGCCATAAAAAGGGATGGGTCTGCGATGCGGGGGGTGAAGGGGATAGTTTTGATGGGGGGAGCGGTCACCGTTCCGGGCAATGTGACGGCAGCTGCAGAATTCAATATTCATGCCGACCCAGAGGCTGCCAGAATCGTCCTTGACTCGGGGATGCCCCTGACCATGGTGGGCCTCGACGTAACTCGGCGGGTGAGGCTTGATCGAGAGACAGTGGAAAAAAAGATCGGCCCTTGTAAGACAACTGTTAGCCAGTTTGTTTGTGATTGTACAAGGCAGCTGTTTTCCATGTCTCAGGACCGAGGGGGGAATTCGAGTTTTCCGCTTCATGACCCCCTTGCTGTCGGTGTCGCCCTTGATCCGTCGCTTGTCTGTTCGAAACCCATGCATATTGAGGTAGAGACAAAAGGAAGGCTTACCGAAGGCATGACTATGGCAGATAGACGTCCCGTCGGCGAGAAAGCCAGCGGGTCGCCAAATGCACAGGTTTGCCTGGACGTGGACGCGTCGCGGTTTCTGTCCCTCTTTCTGGAGCGGCTCTGTCGAGAGTGATTGTCTTTGGACGTGATAGGGATCTGACCGCCTGCCCGGAACGGCCTCTTCGGTTGGTGGACGCCCTTTCGGGTCGAGAGTTCGTGGCCTCTTATGGCGGGAAGGGAGCAGGCCGGGCACTCACCGCTTTGAGAACCGGCACTGACCTGTCTGGCAATTTTATCTAGAATCGCCTGATCGATCTGGTTTGGCTACTAAGGAAATCCGTCGTGACAACATAGAGCGGGCCCCGCAGGCTTTCGGGCCAAAGGGGTGTCTCATCCGGTGTGTTACGCAGGGGACTGCTGAAGGACCAGGGAGTTTGCAACCAGGTTTGTCAAGAATTCGACGTTGACCCCCAGATTATGCTTCTCACCCAGAAACTTGAGCTGGGTATGGCAGTTTTCACAAGCCGTGGCGACGATAGTCGCTCCGGTCTCTTTGATCTGATTGGCCTTGGTCTTTCCAGTCTTTTCTCTGAAATCTTCGGTTTCGTCGTCCAGGGCCACAAGCCCGCCCCCTCCCCCGCAACACCAATTGTATTCCTTGTTGGGGGTCATTTCCCTGAAATCTGAGGTCAGATGCTGCAAGACGAATCTCGGTTCCTCGATTATCCCGCCGTTGCGAGCCGCCTGGCAGGGGTCGTGGTACGTGATTGGCCCATTGACACGGTCCTTTTCCAGCCTTATTCTTCCCTCGTCGATGTACCGGCTAATGACTTCAGCTATATGGGAAACCCGGAAGGGTTGTTCCCCAATCAGATGTTTCATGACCCTGAAAGCTGTACCACATTCACAGATAATGACTTCTTTCACCTTCAGCCGTGTTGCCTCATCGATGATTCTTTTGGCAATAAGCTGCGTCTTTGTTGGATCACCCACAAAAGCCCCGAAGTTCACCGCCTCAAAAAAACTGAGTGTCCAGTCTTCCTTTGCCGCATTGAATATTGAGGCTGCGGGAACGATTGAATGGGCCCCGGCCAAGGCGACATAGAGGATGTTTGCTCCCTTCGCATCCAAGGGAATGATCTGATCTGACTCGCCCTTCCACTTAGCAATCACCTGTTTTTCCAGTCGTTTGATACCCTCGATGAACGAGTCTTTGTAGAAGTCAACGCTCTTTCCTTTCTCAATGGACGCGTCTGCCAACATAGAGAGAACCTCAGGTTCACTCTCATTGCCAATGAGCAAAAGCTTGGCAATAGACTGAATCGCCTGCGTATCGATGCCGAAAGGGCAGTACATCATGCATCGGCGACATCCTGTGCAGGAGTACGCGGCCTTATAAAGTAAATCCATCGTCTCATCGTTGAGTTCTAACCCATCGACCAAGCTGGGCAAGAGCCGACCCCTAATTGTAAAGTAGCGCTTGTATATCTTCCGGAGAACCTCGGCCCGCCATGAGGGGGTGTATTCGACATCCTGAACAGAGGCGTACGCGAAACACGCGTCTTTACAGAGGCCGCATCGAGTGCAGGTGTCCATGTAGTAGCGCATGGGCCTGTCCAGCTTGGATCGAAATAGGTCGAGAAGCTTTTTCTGCTTTTCTCTCTCCATCGCAGGCGCCTCGTCGTTTTTCCATGCTCTCACTTGGCACGTTTGATAAGGAACTTGATGACGTCTTCTTCGTGCTCTGTCTTCAATATTTCGTTGCCACTGGTGCGGGCCCAGGCGGGAAAATCAGCCAGGGAGCCGGGATCAGTCGTCAGTGCCTCTAGGACCTGACCCACCTCTATCTCCTTAATCCCCTTGCTCACCTTGATCACCGGCTGGGGACAGGGCAGGCCCTTTAGATCCATGGTTTTGTCAACTTTGATTTCCGTGTTCATGATATCCTCCTGATTCTGGTGTTCTCCATCGTGCGCTTTAGTTCAGGTCCGACATATGGGATGGCTTCTCCTAGACACGCTTTGCCAGATTTGCTGGAAATGTGGCGATCATGTGAACCAACTTGCTGAAGGGAAGATACATCAGCAAAAGATTGACAAAGAGAACGTGAAACACCAAGGCCGACTTGGTTGATGAACTCGCCAGAGCATGGGAAAACGAGGGTTTTAAGGCCACCAAGCTTTGGATATAGGCTCTGTAGTCACCCACATTGACCTTTCCGGCGAACCGCATGTGATTTCCCATGACCACAATCAAAATCAGCAGGATGAGAAGGAGATAATCCTCCAGGATCGACATTTCCTTGTACGGGGGAGTCAACCGGCGCAGGAGGTAGAAAGCAAGGGCCGCTAATAGGATTATCCCCATAAGTCCGCCTCCCAACAGAGAGAGTTGTTCCATCCCATTGTCTCCCAGAAGATTAACAAGGGGAGTGAACTCACGAACGAGCCTCAAGTGTCCGACTAAAGCACCTAGAAGCCCAAGGTGAAAGAGCACCGTGAAAACCCACATCCACCGATCATATGTACTGGCGTCACGGAAAATGAATGAATCCTTAGCGACTTTGAACCATCTGCCTGCTCGAGTCTGTGCCTTGGGGAAGACACCAGTCTTTGCTCGAGCTTTAGGCGCACTCAGCCACTGATACACGCGGTAGCTCATGCCGAGGACGGAAATCCCCAGTGCCACATAGACCATGACCCCCGCTACCACATAAGAAAGCCAATCCATTCTCGCTTACACCGCTAACTCGCAGAACCTTGGGTCGTTCTCATTGCCTAGAAGGTTTAGGTGGTGGTATCGACCCATTCTGAACTCTCACTATGGTTCTCGAGTCGCCGTCCCGTCCGTTCACATCGTCCTATGGGTGCTCGCCTGTTTATATAAACAGCTGGACCCGGCTATTTTTCGCCTGTTCCATAAATGTCGCCACACCGACGTAATTCAGGCCCGGATAATCGATGAATTCCTCTCTTTTGAAACCCATAAGCCCCATTGACATCTCACAGATGTAGATCTTGACCCCCAGTTCTGCAGCCATCTCTACCATCTGATCCAGAGAGGCGACGTTTTTCTTTTTCATGAGGGACTTCATCATGGCAGTCCCCATTCCCGCCATGTTCATGTTTGAAAGTTTGACGGCATTTCTACCCCTGGGAAGCATGAAACCAAACATCTTTCCCATGAGGTCCTTTCCGCCGACCCTCTTGCCCGGATCTCTCATGACCGGCGTGCCCCAGAAGGTGAAGAACATGACCACTTCCATGCCCATTGCGGCCGCTCCAGTCGCAATGATAAAGGCGGCAAGCACCTTATCCAAATCGCCACTAAAAACAACCATCGAGATCTTGTTTTCTGGCGTCTCCTTGGACAGTGCTTCCATCTGGCTCTTGAGTTCTGCGATCTGCTTTTGGATATCCCCGTTTGTGGGAACCTTTTCACTCTGTCCTCGAGCGGTCTCTTTCTTTGCAGCACTCTCTTCCATTTTAATCCTCCCCCACGTTTATTCTGTTAATATTATTAACAATTAGTGATCCAAAAAAGATGCTTTTTTTCACAATCTAAGACGCACACGATTTAACCATGTCTTATTATACCAATTGTTCTTTAAGGGCTTCCATAGCCGACCTGAGAACTTCAAGGTAGGAAAGAACGTTTTTCCTCTCATCCACACCCATATGGAGCAAGATTTCCCGGTGAATCTCCTTGCGAAAAGCGTCGATCTCGTCCGACTTCTTGTGCCCTGCCGGTGTCAGGCTAATCAGCCTGATCCGTCCGTCTTTAGGATCGTCGATCTGTGCCACGAGTCCCTTTTCTACGAGTCCATTGACAATTTTGGTGACACGGCTTTTGGCAACTTCTAGTTTTTGGGCGATGCCCTTGACAGTCAAATATCGCTCGCCTCCAAAAAGCATCAAGCACTTCAGTTCAGCGGCAGGAATATCGAATTTTTGAGATATGTAAGACTTCCTATCTTCACAGCAGTGGAGCATTTGCTCGATCAGATCCTGGAGCCGCTGAGTTTGGTAGTTGAGGAGGTCTTCATTGATTATCGGGCCAAAATCGTTCATACTATTAATATTATATTCCCAATAATTAAACCTGTCAAATCTTTTTTTGGAATATCTTTCTTCATATATTTTTTACTAATATATATCAATAACTTATATTCCAAAAAAAAGGAGCTCATAGACAAAAGTGAATAACGACGTTAACATTCATACTCTTCTTCGACGTTGGTGCTGCGGAGGAAATCAGCGGATCTGGCCCTGCCGACTTTAATTGGGACCTGTTCTTCCACTTGACTGGAATCACGGGTTATGTGAAAAAATCTACGACACGGGTTTTGGAATCTTTAGTTGGGCGGATAGGATGGGGCGGGTGAATCTGGCCGCGTTCGTGGTGGTGAGGAGATGAAGGCTAAACTGAGAGAAGTTCCTGAAGAGATAGGGGTCTACCTGTTTTATGACAGAAATGGGCAGGTGATCTACGTCGGCAAGGCGGTCAATCTCCGGAGAAGAATTTCTCAGTACTTCAATTGCTCTAGAAAAAGGATGGAATACCGCATTCAGCAAATGAGTCTTTCCATTTCTGATATTGACTGGATCGTCCAAGAATCCGAGCTCCATGCCCTCCTCCTAGAAGATCGACTGATCAAGGCACACTGGCCGATGTATAACGCCAGGCAGAAGAAGTTCCTGAGAAATAGATACCTAACATTCACCGATGAAGACTACCCGAGACTGAGAATCTTGAACCCAGCGGACAAAGAGAAAAGCCAAAAACCCTTTGGGCCATTTCCTGATGACTTCTTTGTCTTGGATCTTTTGGAAATGGTCTACACCTTCTTTCCGATTCGGAATTGTGACGACGCCGTGCCTTCGGCACGGTGCCAGAATCATAAACTCATGAATTGTTCGGCCCCCTGCAGAGAAGAGATATCGAAGACCGAATACCAGAGAATCGTGGAGCAGGTTAAATCATTCTTGAAGGGGAACACCCATGAGGCTATTCGGCGTTTGGAGGATCAGATCGAGGATTCTGTGAAGGGCCTCCAGTTTGAACGGGCTGGAGAGCTTCGTGATCAAATGATATTTTGTAAAAATTTTATGGAGAGACAGCAGTTCTATGATCAATTCAGAGAGAAGGGACTGATCATACGGGAATGGGGATCCACCCAAAGAATGTACCTGTTTCATAGAGGAAATCTCGCTCAGAGCATAAAAGGGCATCTACCGATGGGTGAGTTTCTCAGAATCGGTGATCACGGGAAGAATCCAATCGGTGAGGGTGAAAGAGAATCTGACTCGATCTTCCTCGACAAAGCCAACGTCGTCTATTCCTGGCTCAAAAACAAAAAAACAAAAAAAACCTACAAATTCATCTGATTCACCACAGAGACAGAGAGGACACAGAGACAAAAACCTTTTTGCTTGTCGGGAGATACCGACAAACAAAAAACGTCAGTCCTTACGCGCTCGGCTAGATTTTCAATTGGGTGAAGGAAGTAGGAGGTGTACGTATTTGGCCCCCGTAGGGAAACTGGAATATTTCCGATGCCGAGAGGCGCCGGCATCGGAAATCGGCATTTCTCAGTGTGCTCCGTGCCTCCGTGGTTCAGCAGCAAAACTCTGGGCGAGGTGGATGTTCATTGTCGGCGGGGCAAGGGATCTGAGAGTTTCTGCGTGCAGGATAGGCAGGAGTTCATTTGAAATTGCTCCCTGAACTCTCACTTGGACAACACCGTCCGGGTGGAGTCCAGCGATGATCCTCCTCAGTTTCGATTTGAGTGCCGTTTTGTCAAGGCCGTCCACGTCGAGCTCGATGGCATACATGGGACGGGTTGGAAGTTTAAAAAAGGCATGAGAAACGAGAGACCCACCGAGCTCCTCGGACGGGGCTAGATCGACAATAAAATATCCCTTCTTTTCATTCCTCTCAGCAAAAGATGTCCTTTCAGTCGACCCCGGGTATAGCACAAGTGAGGCCAAGGGTTTTCCTGCCAGATCCTGAGATAGTACCTGGGCGCGATGGATGTGGCCTGAAAGAACCGCCGTAAATCCTCCCGGAACCTCATTTCCCTTGATGACGTCCGAGGCGTATTTGAAGGTGTAATCTTTGGGTCCGACTTGTGCTCCTTCAACGATCTGGTGCATGCAGAGGAGAGCTATATCACTTCTTGTCTCACGAAAGCCGGTTTGACCTACCAGCGTTCTGAAGTTGTCTCTCACGTTATACCGGCAGAAGGGAAAACCACTCAGAGAAATAGTGACACCTTTTAGATTCAAGGTGACGGTTCTCGGCTCGTGGAAGATATAGATGTGTGGATGACTGACAAACAGAGAATCAGGGATTTTTGATCGCTCATGATTTCCAGGGACGATAAATACAGGAATCCCTTTTCCGGCTAGTTTAAGCAGAGGCTTAAACGCCTCTGTCACATGAATGGCAGGAATTCTGCTTCGATAGAAAACATCACCCCCGTGCACAACAAAGTCGACGTCACCCTTGAACGCTGGTTCCAGGGCTCTGTTGAAGTTATCGAAAAAATCACCCCCTCTCCTCCGCCGGTTGACCCTTGGATGGAGAGGCAAATCGAGGCCGAGATGCGTATCGGCCAGGAATAGGATTCTTACCACTGGATCTGTCATTTTTCAGTCTTATGGCGAACCAAAACCTTCCTTTTGGTGCGAGGAATTCTAGCCAGGCGAGTCCTGTGTGTCAAGGTCGATTCTTCCACGTTCCGGCAGCCAAAAGATCTCTAAAAAGGATGCCTCACCAGGAGGGCTGAACGTCAATTTGAGCACAGTCGTTTATATGGTCAAAAGAACGGATAAACGCCTTACTTTCTCCGGAATCAAGAATCTCAGGTTCGAATTCCACCTCGCCCACGTACAGAATCAAGTACAAGGGTTTCCCCTGGAATTTTGTTAGATCAATTTCCGCTGGATTATCCCTAAGTCAAATTGAAGGATTGAACCCAGGCTCTCATATTATTGAAGTAGTTGAAGGCTGAAAGGAAATACCAGGGGTACATATTTGACAGAAACATCGGATTTCCTAAGAATGGGAGGATTACATCTCTTTTGAAAACCTATGATCGTATGAGCGACTGTCTTTTGAAATTAGGTGGGCCATCTTGAATCCCAATATGGCACGAACGTCTCTCTTTTTCATGATGTGATACCATGACCTCGATACTATATTCGCAATGGCCTGGACACATTTCTATTTGCACCGAAAAAGGCTACAAGAGTCAAGAGCAGACTTGACCCCTTTTCTGGATTATTTCAACCAGGCGGTGGAGATCCACATGGAGATCGCGCAAATCGTGCGAATTGTGAAAAAAATCGTACGAATCGCTATCAGAAATCCACTTTGGAAATGGATGGACCTGAACGTATCGGCACAGAATATGCATGAGCGAGAACATCACATTCCTCACCGCCGCTCCTCAGAACCAACTTATGCACACTACGTTGCCAGGCCTCAAAAGACATATCAAGATCCTAAAAAAGTCAACCCCCATTATCCTCCTTTTCATGATTTCCCTGTCTGATATTGCTTATTCCCAAACCATTTATCAATGGGTGGATAAGCAAGGCAACAAGCATTTCACAAGTGACTACAATAGCATCCCTCCAGAATATAGAGACCAGTCCCGAAAACCAGAAGGCATTGGGGAGATAGATACCCCCATCGAAATTCCACCGGGAAAAAAAGCCGTTGATTCGCCTGATATCCCGACTATTGGAGCAGGAACCAAAGTCCAACCCGCTCCAACCCTGGTTCAGGGTGAGAAAAAACCACCCGAGATACAAAAAAGAACTCCCCCCAAACTCGAATTCGAAGGCAGCTTCTGGATCACGGATCTAACCGCCGAGGCTAAAGTAACGAATTCTATCATCGGAACAGATATTGATTTGAAGGCAGACCTAGGGATAGAGGATGAGAATCTACTAGATCTCCGGGTTGTTTGGCACACGGGACCCAGAACTGAGCTCAGGCTCGCTTATACCAGAGCAGAGTACAGCGGTGACGAGAACATTGCGCGAACATTGGAGTTTGGAGGAGAGACTTTTACTGCAGGAGCCCGCGTCATTACAGACGTCGATATAGAATACATTAGGTTTGGATGGACCTGGCAGTTTGTCGATATCGCAAATGGCACGGTGAAATTCGGACCACTTCTAGAGGCGAAGGGGTTTCTACTGGATATGTCCCTGGAAGCGCCAAGTCTTATCCCTCCGGTCGAAGAGTCAGAGAAGTTTGCGGGCGCACTCCCCACAGTCGGTGCGGTCCTTGATATCAACCCCCATAAGGTCGTAAATGTATTTGCAGAGATATCCGGGATATATGCGGGCAAATATGGGCATTTTTTTGATGGGGAGGCAGGTGTGAAGATAATTCCGATAAAGTATCTCACGGTGGTGGGTGGTTGGAGGCTTTTGGATCTTAAGATAGAAGATGACCCTGATTTTGCAGAGCTGAGGCTTTCAGGCCCCTTTGTGGGAGCAACGTTAAGGTTTTAGGCAGAAAACGAGAAAAAGGGGTCAAGCGTGGTTTTGACTCTTAATCAGTGAAACAAGCAGTCTGCCAATCCTTTTTCTCAGTTTTCGATCGTTTGGAATCAGTGCCTTTGTCCTTTCAATGGTACGACTCACCGAGCTGTACTTGCCCATCTCGAATTGCTCACCGATCCGCTTAAGGCTGTCCTTTCTCAGCTGCTGCGACGATAGATCGCCACATTCCTCCTCATCCCGCCTGCCTCGGTTCATGATGTGATACCAGGCACCTCGGTAGTCCATTCGTAATGGCCTGGGCACATTTCTCTTTGCAGCGAAAAAGCCTACAAGCGTCAAAAACAGACTTGACCCCTTTCTTGATTTGGTTCCAAAAAATCCAGACTTTTGCTTTATTGTGAGATACTGCCCCAAGAATTGGACCCAATATCAATTCCATAGATTCCCTCCCTGGGGTTTTAATAGTCTTTACCCCTCTCTACTTTTTTATCTGAAGTCATATGGCCGAATTCACCGTTACGGTTTATCGCGTACGTTGGGTGGATTAGACGCCACTGCCGTTTATGCTGCGAAACACTTACCAGTAGCAGATGCCAGTGCTTAATATATAAGATCCGATCCCACCTTTTTTATATGCGATGTCGAAAGCCTTGAAGGAAAACGGAAGAATAATTCAACAAAATATTACACTAATGAAACGATACGCCTTAGAAGAAAGTTTTGAATTTCGCGAAAAGCCATCATATGATCACTCCTCATAAACATCAGAGAAGAGTTTCAGCGTCCCTCCCAAGCGCGTTCTCATGAATGCTGGCGAATGGGCGGCATTGCCGTTACTTGGTTCAGTGTTTGATGCCGCTGGGACGATACCCCCCTGAACCGATAACGCTTTTGGTGCAAGTGCAGTGAGGAAATTCTGGATACAGATCATCACGTCACCGCCGATCATACTTATTGGATCATTTTCACCAATTTCGATTAGGAAGTGTAAACTGATGTCGGCAAAAGTGTCTATAAGTTCCATTGGGTTGTTGGCGGCGATATAATCTTCATCCAGGTGTACGTTGGCCTCCAATTCCTGCAGGGTGGCGCCAAATAGCATGGGTGCCGACCCAAATACGTCTATAAATTCAGGAATGAGGAGATTTTTTGCTTGAATGTCATTACTCGTGATGCAAGGTGATGCGCTAATCGCTGCCACGCCAATATATTTGTCTGGATGGCGTAGGGCCAGTTTGAGACTTCCAAAACCACCCATGGATATACCCATAAGAAATCGCCTTTTCTCCTCTGCTGCCAATTTATCCATTCCGATATCAGTAGTTTCTACGTAATCAATGAATTCTTGCATAAGATATTTTTCATACCAACCGGTAACATGCAGATCAAAACGTCCCGCTGGATTCACAGACGAAGGTGTCGGAAAGCTAGGCTCCGTCCCAAGATTATCTGGGTTTCGGCCGCCAGGTGGTCCTCGTCGGTCCGTATACCAACTATTATCCCCATCCGGCATGACAATGACCATGTCGTCCATATCAGAGACCCACGAGTCGGGATTCGTCGGCAGATAATAAACGATCGAGTCGACTACTCCATTAACGTTACCCAACTCTGTCGGTCCAGCGACCGCATTTAGCTGGCTTGCCAGTGTTGCACGAAATTCATCGACCGTATTGCTCTCCATCAAGCTATAGGCGATATATGGTAAATAAAATCCCGGGCCCGTAATGCTGAGAACCCAAGCATGTTCATTGGTTTCTCCAAGATTTGTCAGGCCAAGTTCCTCCAGGACATCTCCAACACTAGCACTGATTGGATTGCGGGAAAAGTTATATCCGTGAAGCGCATATATGACTGGGAACTTTTTACCTTCCTCATGAAAACTGGGTGGATACATGATCCAGTACCCTTGTCTAATGCCAAGGATTGTACTTTGAAACTGTTTATATTGAATGTAGTCGGGAAGAGGAATAAACTCGGTTTTGCTTTCGTCCCTATTGAACAGTCCGCGAGATACTTTAATCTTTGACCTTACTACTCCCCCAGGCACCCTAACGCGGAGTATGTTTTCAGATGCCCCCAGAACTTCGGCTTCTAGCTCACCAAAGGTGACTTTATTCCCGGCTGTATCATTTGAGAAGCCACTTCCAATGATTTCAATCTCAGAGCCCTCTTGGCCACCTTGCGGTACGAAAGTCTTGATGCTCACGCAGCCCACGAAGGTGATGCTGAGAAATATCAGGAAAGGAACTAAAAGAGAGGTTTTGAAGATGCCAACTTTGTGATACCTCATACCTATCCTCCTCGTTTGTGGATCAGGAATACAAGGGCCACTTATGTTGGAAATAAAATCAGATAGCAATACGTTACTATCGGGCTTAGATTCGGTCGATCCAAAACTCCTGACCCCCAATTGTTAGCGTTTGTAACGACCCCGTGAGGGTAGCCAGACCTCGCTTGTCACCGTCAGCAAGCGAAGGGGTCAAGTCTTCGTTTGACTCTTAGCTACTTGCACCCGAAGCGGATCATCAAAAACCCAGGAGCTATCGTCGCATCGTTACTTCACCCCTCAATAGTATTAACTTCCTCCAAAAGCTTTCAAACGGTATTGCTAGATATTTACACCCAGAAAAAGCCGAATTACCCATTCCCTTCGGCAACCCGGCTCTCTGTTATGATACCCTAATCCGAAAGCCCAAGGTCTAATCTCCCCAACAAACGCGTCGCTTTTCATAACACCCTAACGGATGGTTTGACTTTGTCGAGGCCTAAAATACAAAAGCCTCAGAAGAGGTTTAGCAACCCCTCAGAGGCTTCATTAGGACACCTTCTGGATTCTATTTCTCATAATTCACCCCAGAAGGTTAAGGTCGGATTATCGATTAATTTGCCATAGAGTTTGTGTGGATCCTGATACCGAGGATCGGAAACTCAATTGCATTATGTTAAATGCAGTGAAATAGATACTGCTTAGTGGTAGGCCTTGTCAAGTTTTCCTTGAGGACTTTTGCCTCGTCTGGACCGAACTCGAAGAACCTCCTGCAGATTAGATCAGGGCAAGATACTTTCCGTACTTCCCGAGAAAGCCCGTCACTTTTCGAGTGAGGTTAACAGCCTGCCCAGCCATCTCAATAGAATTGTCGAATATCTCCTGGAGCCTTTTTTGTTTGGCGACGTCCTTTTCTGCTTGTTTCAAGAGATCTTCAAAATCAGCGGGAAGTTCAGGGAAATCATAGCCATTAGCCATGAAATGTTCTGCGATATCATCGGCAAGGTCGGCCAGCTCATCCTCCATATCGGCCTTCTTGTCGGGGTCTGGTTCCATTTGGATGGCAAGCTCGGCAGCCTCCTTGAGCTTTTCCCAGTTATCCTTTGAGTACGTGTTGATGTCCATGTATTCCCTCCTACTAGGGTTCAGATGCCTACTCTTCCTCACCAAATTCCTTCCTGGCAGCGTCCACAAGATCCTTTGCTAACTTGAACTGTTCCCTGAGATCGTCAACGGTCTCACGAAGGTAATCACGCAGGTCTGCAAAGTCCCTGTACGGCAGAAAAGCGGACCTTCCTGGACCCCCAAAGGCCCGGCGCCTTGCCCCGAGGTAGGCATGGATTGCCTGCTGATTCCTCGTAATCCCTTCAAGGGTCGTGTCCAACGCCTTAAAGGTATCCAAGATGGCATTTGCCCTCAGCTCGCCAGCCTCCTTTTCATTTTCCGTCTTAGCCCGAACAGCGGCGTTGGCTTCGGCGAGTTTCTCGATTGCCCCTTCGACCGATCCTGTGGGTGGATCTGGGACCGCCACGGACCTATAAATGGCCTGCCGATCGGCGGCCGCCTGACGACGCATTATGGCAGCCCGGCGTCTCGTTGTACTGGTGATCAGGGCATCCGATGTAACACGGAAAGTGTCCTGGGCTTGGACAAGAGCCGGACGAAGTTCTTTGTAGAACCGCGTCTCCTCCTCGGAAACCTTCAAAAGATCCCGAGAAGCCAGGGGCGCACACCCTGAAGTTATTAGCAAAAGCCCGATGACCCTCCATTTCTCTCGAGATTTCATTGGCCTCCTCCCAGCTCGCTACGCAACTCAGTCCAGGTTTTTTGCGCTTCTGCAACCGCTTCTCGAGCGTTTTTCATGACCTCTTTTGCCTCGTTCACCTGCTCCTCGGTGAGTCGGAACTCAATCTGAAGGAACTCATCAACGAGGGTATGGGCTTCACGAGTGAGGGCGACAGACCTCGTGAGCCGGGCGAAGCTCTTCTCGGCTTCATTACGGCCCCTCACCAGCCCCAGATACCGTTTTAAGTGCTTGTCGTCGCACTGCTCGTCCGGCTCGCGAAGGAATTCTTTCTTGAGCATTTCCCACTTTTGGCAATACTTATCGTCAAAAAAGATGTCGGGCAACTCGGCCAGATAGTTGGCGGCTCCGTCAAGAATCTCTTTGACCCTCTCCATCCGCCGTGTTTCGGATGTTCCCGGGTCGATTTTCCGGATTTCTTGGGCGGCTCGTCGAGACACCCGGGACTGCTCGAGGTCCATCTGACTTTCGAGTAGTATCTGTCGACGCGCTTCGATCTCTTCGTCGTAGAATTCCAGCACTTTTGTTTGGAGCTCCCCAAAAGTCCTTTGAAACTCTCCGAGGAGTTGGCTCTGCTGGTGGGACGCCTCCTTCATCACCTGAGGCGTAGCGCACCCAGCAACCCAGAGAAAACCCAGTCCAATGATTGCCATTCCCTTCATATCGATCCTCACTTTTTCTTTGGAATCTGGTATCCGATGTAAGTCCCTGAACTAATTCCCATCAACCCCAGCAGGGTTGTCGGAATGGTGATAAACTGCTGATCTTTATAGCAGAACCAGGTAAATACAACGCCAATCAGAAGGGTCCAAATCAACATCTGAAGCTTGTGCAGACTGGTGTTGTTTTGATCGTCTAGGATTAGGTCGACCCATTTCCAGGGTTTTGTTCGGTCGGCAGGGGTTGTCAAAGAACTCAGTTCGGCCTGCAGAGAGGAAATCTCTCCATTTAGCTTTGTTCGCTTATCCTTAGGGATGTTTCCCTTGCCGAGTTCGGTCTCTTTCTGTTCAATGAGTGGTTCCAACTCGCTGATTCTCTTCTCAGCCCTGTTCTTTGCAATAGATTTTGCGCCGAGAAAGGTTGTACTCGCTATCCCCATTAGCCAGAGAATGGAGGCGTCTGGCTCGAATATCTCCCCTTTAAGTAGGACGAGGTAAAGGTACCCACTAAGAACGATCCATGTCCAAACTGTCATTTGAAACTTTGCCAAACTTAGTTTTCCATCGTGTCCTATGAAGGGGTTATATCTGCGGCTAGAAAAGGAGATGATGGATAGCAGGGCTCCTACGCCAATAAAAACGAGCAAGAAGATTCTGGGAGAGAGATAGGTAAACTTGAACTTTACTCGATTCGATTGAAAATTCGAGTCCTTTGTCGAGAGGCTGAGGTAATAGGATTTTGTCGCATAGGTTCGGCCCCAGGCGAGTTCGTGTAGATAGTCTATTTCTTGTAGATCTCTTGTAGACCTGCCGGGTTTATTGCCTATCCGGAAGGTCAACTGATCCGTACCGGTTGGGATCAGTTTGTCCTTTACCGGATGGCCGTCGATATTGAGATTCAGGTTGGATATGTCGAGATCATCCGGTTTTTCGATCCTGATGGTCACATCCTTACCCAAGGAACCGCTGTCGGGCAAGATTTCGAGGATTTGGAGTGACGATGATGCCAAGACATCTCCACAGGCCAGGAACATGACGACAATGCCGAGGATGGCAATTGATGGAGTCCGACGCATTTCTCACCCCCTTTGAAATTGGGCCTCGTCCACTGTCTTTGACCTCATCAGCCTCGTGACAATGGAACAGAAAAGCCCCCGACGAGACTGATGGATCCCGCGGAGGCTTCATAAGGGTAACTTTTGGAACCCCCTCTGCATGACTCACTCCCGTAAACCGAGATTCTGGCCTTCAGGCAGCTGCCACGATTACGTTCTTAGAGAGTCGACTGGGAGGGTCATTGATGACGGTTAAAGTCGTGGCAAGTGCGATCAAATGATAACCGAATCGTGGTAAGGATTGTCAAGGGATTTCTTCGGTCTCGCAGATTTTTCGTCGCCTATGCGTTCCTGGGGTCCAGCTTTTCCCTTGGAATCCTGAGAAGTTCGGATGCCCTCGTCATAGCCTCCTTGGGGAAGTCCATGGCCAGCAGTTGCTGGTAGTTCTTTTCAACGGGATTCTCGATTTTCAATATCCGAAGAAACTCTTCCACGTTAATCGTTTCAACAAAATGAGGTGGCATGTCATCGATCGGAACAGGATAGTCACTCCCAAAAACCATTCGGTGATGAGGGATCTTCTCCAGGACATCATCAATGATGGACGCCCTGAATTGGGTACACATGGCAGAAATATCTGCGTATAATTTCCAGCCCCTTCGATCAGCCTCCTCTAGCATCTCGCTCAGTTCTTTCAAATAGCTGCTCTCCCATGGAAAGAAAGACGAGGCACAATGGGCTGCAATGACTGTGACACCCACATCGAGAGCAAGCCTTAACCTTCGCGGATCACCTAATTTCTGATACTCCTTTTTGAGAACCGGAACGGCGTGTTCCGGCCCAGTATGACATAAAAGTGGAAGATCCTGATCGGCGAGTTTTTCGTAAAACCATTTGTGTTTTTTATTGGACGGGTCGATTATCTGGGAATTAGGAATCCACTTTATGAGGACAGCTCCATTCTCAACCGATTTGTCGATCTCTTCTGTTCCATTGCCTTTTCCTCTATTGGGGTGGACCGAGGCCCCGAAGAGCACTTTCTGGGTGTTCTTTGCAATATCCATCACATATTGGTTCGGGGTTATCATGTGGCTCTTCCTTTTATCAACGTCACCGTTCTCTTTATAAACCGCGTCGAGTGCTAGAAATACACCAAAGTCAATACTTGGAGCGTTGTTGAGCCGACTGATGATGGTATTGCGGATGGCCCGGTCATGATCCTCAAGGAGGTCCCGCAAAGGAATTCCAGATCGCACCACCATGTATAAATAGGCCGGGCTGGAGACAAACCTTCTGGACATTTTACAGGGGGTGCTGTTACCCCTTCCCCCGATATGCATGTGAAGGTCGATAACCTTTTTGTCCATTTTTCTTCCCTTCCCGTTCTCGTTAAGAGCCACCATCCTGATCTCATTTTACGATGAGTCGCCCATCTCAGGAAAGTGCACCTCCTTGGTCGTTATGTGGTCATTCGAGATCAGAGTGGTTTGGGACCCTATGGACAAACAGCAAATAACCGGATTCCTTTATCCCATGATGCCACGAGATTAGCCTGAAACTCTGTTATCACTAATGGATGTTTGCGGAGGCAAGGAGTTGGACCTGCCGGGGCCGTTCCGACATCCCTTTTCTCGGCTTTTGTTTGATGAAAACGGCCTTCCATAAAAGCACTCGTTCCTCTCGCCCGCTCTGCCCTGCAGGAATCTGCGGGGTATCGCTCGAGCTCTCAGAGTCCGCAGAGTGAGAAAACGGATGGACC
>JABAOH010114074.1_pt1 | contig 85174 bp, 82 predicted proteins | sample 7062181 | NCBI WGS metagenome assembly JABAOH01 (sample SAMN14538630, study PRJNA623070) | marine sediment metagenome | biome: marine biome [ENVO:00000428]; feature: marine pelagic biome [ENVO:01000023]; material: deep marine sediment [ENVO:00002113]; isolation source: pool of 5 deep marine... | reverse complement strand
GTCAGAGCTTATTTCGCTCCTGGTCTGGGACCTCAGGACATCACGGGGCTGCGCTACAAGTTCCACGTCGCCGACAATAACCAAGCAGGTCTGGGCCTCAAGATCCTTTTCGGCTTCATTCCGCTTTACACGCCTGGAGCGGAACGCACCTATTCCCTGGAGAGTAACCTCTACACGCTCGGGTTGATCTATAACCACCCGATCTGTACTACCTGGCCGCTGCTCGGGACGCGTGTGGGCAGCGAGGCCAGTCTCCGGTTAGCCGTTCCGGACTATGCGGGTTTGGGGAAAACAGGAATGAAGACGTTCGCGCCGTCGGTCTTTCCGCTGCAGAGCTATCTCATCGACAACCTTCCGATTCCGAAGACCGATGCGATTTCCCAGCTGAATCTCAATCAAAGAACCACAGAGGTCACGATCACACGTAGTGGTCTCGTGTCCGACAAGATAGGATGGAAATGCGCGGGCCCACTAGATGCTGACACGTACCGCCAGTGGGATGCTTCGGCGACCGTTGGGCCTACGACCTACAACGTCTCGTTCGTCTCACCAGAGAGCAATGCGCGCTTCATTTCCTCCGGTGCTCCGATCATCTTCCGAACGGAGTTCTACCTGTATCCAGGGCTCTTTAAGGTCTATCTGTGGGATTTCCAGTTCATGCGGGAGAGCACTGCTTCTTGGGAACCATTGACGCAATGGATCGTAGACGACCAGTGTGGAGATGCATCTGCTTACGGCGTGCGTCTAGCGGGCTTCGAGGGGCGAACCGTCATGGAGATCAGCAACGACGGGCCAGGCAGCTTCATCCAGGCAGGGACGATCTTCGACCTGAGCTTCCTTGTGGACATTGACATTAAACCTAGCAGCGATCCGAATGCCATTAACCCGCGTAGTAAAGGCGTCATCCCGGTGGCCATCCTGACGACGGAAACCTTTGATGCGATAGCCGTGGACCCAAGCACAGTCACGTTCGGCCCTGAGGGTGCAGAGATAGCACATCCACGGGGACATGTTGAAGACGTCGATGGGGACGGTGACTTGGACTTGCTGCTACATTTTCGAACACAGGAAACCGGCATCCAACGCGGTGACACGGAAGCCTCTCTGTTGGGAGAGACCTTCGATGGAAGGTTAATAGAAGGGTCTGACAGCATCGTGACTGTGGGGGATCTGCGCCATATCGATTCCAGCGAGCAAAAATGATTCAAAGTCATCGCGTGACACTATACTCTGGTCTTCCAACACATTCCGCGTGAAAGACCGAGGTGCTTCCAGTCGATCATCGAGAATGAGATTGTATACATCCATGAACTCATGAAGCACTATACTGATCTCTCGTTTGAGCTCTAGGGATAGGTCGTGACTCTGTGGTCCAGAATAGTTTCTTTCGACCCAGGGACCGAAATTCACGACGTCATGCTGGTTGGTATTTCAGTTGGTCTCACCTCTTTGCTTATGGATGGCTACTTCAAGAGGTATCAGCGATGTTCTATGGTGCGCACGGGCGCCATCGAGCAATTCTTTAAAACCGACAGACCTTTTGCTGGAGGCTGTTTGTGTAAAGCGTCCACGCAACGTGATTTCGGGCGCTTTCCCGTGCATGACCCAATTGCTGGGCGTAATCGACGACTTAGCGCCGAGCTGGACCGCCACCATCTTGTACCCATCAACCTCCGCGGCTATTTCAGCGAACCAAACACCGCTTCCATCTATGTCATACTGGTCATTAGTTCTGCAATCGGGTAATCCTACTGACGTGATAACAACGTGCCACATGACCCAGATGCGTTCCGTCTTGTAGTCAATCGAGTCGGACGTGGCCTTCCAGTTATCAGGGTTCGGTGGCGTGATAATCAGTGCAGGGTTCGTTCGTTGGTGTACTGAAGGAAACAAAGGGTCACACCGCTGAGCTTTCCGGTAGACATCGCCTCTTAAGTAATCATCCACAAACAGATGATGCTATACTCATCATGAAATAACACTTTCCGCCTCATGATTCATCATCATCACATCAGATCACATCACAGCCTCATCGCCACGGACAGTATTCCAAACCTTGCTGATTCGGGAGAATTCTCATGAGTGCATTGATGACCCTAATTTGCTCCCGTTGTTCCTACGAAAATCCACAGGAAGCTGTGTTCTGCCAGAACTGCGGCCAGCCGCTCACTCGCGCCTGTCCCAACTGCGGGACGTCGAACGCTCCAGCGGCTAAATTCTGTATGCAGTGCGGTACTGAATTAGATGCCATTTCGGATCCGGAGCACGAATCAAAGCTCCGATCACTACAGAAGGCGGCACCGCGTGGTCTGAAGGAGAAGATGCAAGCAGCGAGTGCGGAGATCGAAGGTGAGCGTAAACCAGTCACCATTCTCTTCACCGACATCGTCGGCTCCACCACAATCGCAGAGAAGCTGGACCCCGAGGTGTGGAAGGAGATCGTTGAAGGTGCACATCGAAGAGTTGGAGAAGCCATCTACCGCTACGAAGGGACCGTCGCCCAACTCCTGGGCGACGGCGTACTGGCTTTCTTCGGTGCACCCATCACCCACGAGGACGACCCGATCCGAGCCGTGCGCGCGGCGATGGACATCCAGAAATCCGCCAAGGCATACGCCCAGGAGTTGGGCGCTGTTGTAGACAACTTCCAGATGCGCATTGGGATCAACACCGGGTCCGTAGTCATCGGTGAGGTTGGCACCGATATGCACGTGGAGTACCTGGCTATTGGTGACGCAGTTAACGTGGCGGCTCGGCTTCAGTCGACTGCCGAGCCTGGGGAGGTCGTGCTCTCTGAAGCATGCGCCAGAATGGTCAACGTTGAGTTTGAGTTGAAGGACCTCGGCGAAATCACGGTCAAGGGTAAATCGGAACCGATCCGTGCTTTCGAGCTAATAGGAATGAAGGCAGAGCCTGAGACTGGGCGCGGCATCGAAGGCTACCCGACAACCTATGTCGGACGAGCGCAGGAGGTGGAGGAACTGCAATCGGCCCTGTTCGCCCTCTGTGGCGGCCATGGCCAGATTGTGACCGTGATGGGTGACGCTGGGATCGGGAAGACGCGAACGGTGGAAGAAGTGAAGGCGATCACCTGTGAAGAGCAAGGTGACCGCGAAACGACGCTGATTTCACCCTCCTCGATCCGCTGGCTGGAGGGGCGCTCACTGTCATACGGTGGATCGCTTTCCCATTGGACGATCACCCAGCTCTTACTGGACGATCTTGGCCTCTCGGATGGCGCGCCACGAGTGGAGATCAAGGTGGCGCTGCGACGGCGAGTGCTTGCATTATTTGGTGAGGATAAAGCCGACGAAGTGCTACCATATCTGGCCCACCTCTTGGGCTTGAAGGGGGAAGGAGAAGCTGAAGAGCGCATACTGTCTCTCGATGGAGAAACACTAAAAGATCGAACGTTGAAGTCGGTAAGCGATTATCTCGGTCATGTTGCGGGTGAAGGGCCAACCGTACTGGTCTTCGAGGACATGCACTGGGCGGATCCCTCAAGCCTGGAGGCACTGGAAGGTTTGCTAACGCTCACGGATCGAGTTCCAATGATGATCCTCATACTGATGCGGATCGAGCGTGATCACGGCTCATGGGGGGTCAAGATCAAAGCAGAGACCGATTTCCCACATCGTTACCATGAAATCCACCTCCGAAGGTTATCCGAAGGCGATTCATCCAACCTATTGGAGCAACTTTTAGGAGATGCCCACCTGTCAGAGGCGATCTGGCATACGATTATGGATCGATCGGAGGGTAATCCATTCTATCTCGAGGAGGTCGTCCGCCATCTGATGGAGCAGGACCTGATCATCCAGGATGAGGGGGGCTGGCGGGCAGTCGAAGAACTCGAGGAAGTGGGCATCCCGGATACGTTGCATGGGGTCTTGCTGGCGCGTATCGATCGACTGGAAGAGGAGGTGCGCCGCACGCTGCAGATGGCCTCGGTCATCGGGAAGAGCTTCATGTATCGGATCCTGGAAGCTATTGCGGAGGCAGAGGTGCAGTTGGACGCGCACCTATCCCAATTGCAGCGTTTGGACCTGGTGCGTGAGAGGGCGCGCATTCCCGAGTTGGAGTACATCTTCAAGCACACGCTGACACAGGAGGCTGCCTATAACTCATTGTTGCAGGAGCGGAGGAAGGTGTTCCATCTGAAGGTGGGAGATGCGCTGGAGGAGTTATTCCCCGATCGTGTGGAGGAGTTCTCAGGGATCATGGCTTATCATTTTGAGGCCGCCGAATCCAATGAAAAAGCGGTGGACTACCTGCAGCGAGCGGGTGACCAGGCGCGACAGGCATACGCACACCAGGAGGCGGTTGATTACTACGAACGGGCGCTGGTGATCTTGAAAGAGCAGGAGGAGTTCGACCGGGCGGCACGCACGCTGATGAAATTGGGGCTGACCTATCACACCGCCTTCGACTATAAACTGTCAAGGCAAGCCTACGATGAAGCCTTTGCCATGCGGCAGCGTGGGTGGACCACGAGACCAGAAACGTTACAACCTGCTCCTCACCCGATTAGGCTCGTCAATTTTAGCCCAGAAACACTGGATCCCTCCATTTACATTGATACGACTCCAGGTTGGTATATCAAAGAGATTTTCAGCGGGTTGGTAGAGATTGGCGCGGGGTGGGAAATCATTCCTGATGTGGCTCAGAGTTGGGAGATTTCTGAAGATGGACGTAGGTACCTTTTCCATCTGCGCGACGATGTCTATTGGAGTGATGGAGTACAAGTCACGGCTGATGATTTCGCATACTCGTTGAAGCGCACCTTAGATCCTTCAACCAAAGGTCCCATTGGAAGATCTGTCTTACTTTACGATATCAAAAACGCTAGGGCATACAACAAAAGTGAAATTACTGATTCAGATCAAGTGGGTGTGAGGGCGATCGACAAATTGACCTTAGAGGTGGAATTGGAGAAGGCCGCCAGTTATTTTCTTCATATGCTGATAACCACATTGCCTGTTCCTAGACATGTCGTAGAAGCCAATGGCGATGCATGGACAGACTTAGAACACATCGTCACAAACGGTGCTTTTCAGTTGGAATCCTACGAGCACGGGGAGTCTATCAGTCTGGTGAGAAATCCAACATATCATGGAAGGTTTTCGGGCAACCTTGAGAGGATCGAAGTGAGGTTTTTCGAAACATTTTCTTCACCTGATGAGGCTGTTGAACTATATGAAACGGATACTATTGACATGTTGTTCCTTAGCGATGCAACCTATCATGTAAGGAACAGATTTGCCGAGGAATACCTAATTGAGCATGGTCAGCTCGTGGAGTGGGTGGGGTTCGATGCGAGTCGCCCTCCATTCGATGATCTGCGCGTTCGACAGGCTTTTGTCATGGCCGTGGACAGGGAGAGGCTAGCCGATGAGATATTAGATGGGTTTATATATCCAGGTACTGGGGGAATTGTTCCGCCAACCATACCTGGACACTCGCCAGGGATCGGCCTGACTTATGATCCAGTCCAGGCGCGCCAGCTCTTGGCGCAGGCCGGCTATCCTGATGGCCAGGGTTTTCCTGAGTTAAAAATTTCTTACACTCGCAGAGCAAGAACCAGACTTGAGTACCTGAAGGCACAATGGTTGGATAATTTGAATGTAGAAGTAGCGATAGAGATTAAGGATAGGGTCGATTACCGGGAAGATTACCTTAACGCCACACGTCACATAAAGAATGTCTATTATGCGGGATGGAACGCCGACTATCCCGATCCCGACAATTTTCTCGGGGTGGGTTTTCGACAACATTATCCCAGTTGGAGAGATGATAAGTATGATCAATTGTTGGAAGAAGCCCAGGGAACAATAGACCAGGAGGATCGAATACGATTGTATCAGGAGGCCGACAAGATCTTGATTGAAGAGGCAGTAATAATGCCCATAGCCTACGACAAATGGCATCGATTGTGCAAACCATGGGTGAAGCTGCCGGCAGTAGAAGCTCCACTTTTGTGGTACGAGGACATCATCAAGGACGTCATCATCGAGCCGCATTAGATCCGTAAAGGAGGGGGAAACTCATCCCATGTACTAGGGTGATATCTAGCCTCTCGCCGGAGCGGACGGCGATCCTTCGGATCGCTTGGAAGAACGGCGGCAACCTTCGGTTGCATGGCCGTTCTTCTATGAAAGGGACGAAGACTTACAGCCGTTGCAAAGGATAATCCTGTTTTCAGATTGAATATGACCGTGGGATACGCGAGAATGGGTGGGTGAGGCGGGGAGCGCCGCTCACCTCGCGGCCGATTTGCTATCAGTTAATGGATCTCCTCAGTTCGATAATAATAGGAGGTGTCGTGATCAAGGACCTCAGAGACTCCAGTTTGTTCTTGTTTGTACTGCTCATCCTTGTGAGTTGTGGTGATGGAAGAACTACACAAGCTCCTCCGCCTACTGATACGTTACCTACGACCACCCCACAGTCGCAAATAGCCTACCTCGGTCAAGAATCACCAGGAATGACACCCGAGATATTTGCTCCTGGTATTGTTTCCGATCCCGGTTTCTCCGAATACTCTGGTACGTTTTCTCCTGATGGCACTGAATACTACTTCTTCAGGTTCTCCGAAGATACACAATCCACACTGATGTTCACCAAAGTTGTAGATGGAGAATGGATAACTCCAGAGCAGCTTGCAATTACGTCCGGGTATGCCGCATACGAGCCTCTCTTGACTTTCGATAATAAGAGGCTGTACTTCATGTGGAATCATCCCCTCCCTCCAGGAGAGCCGGAACTACCCGGATACTTTTTTGTTGAGAGATCTGAAGACGGTTGGTCGGAACCGCAATACGCAGGCCAAGGCATGTTCCTGAGCTCAAGCCGGGATGGTCAGCTATATACCACCGACATGTCCTCAAGGAATATCGATGGACGCACGTACGTGGCTATGATTACGACGACAGATGGTCTCTTTACGGATTATGAAAGGTTACCAATCCATGCTCCTTGGGGAGATCCAGCGCACCCGTGCATTGCGCCGGATGGAAATTATCTTCTATTTGATGTGGATAGCGGGAACTACCTCTTTGTTAGTTTCAAGAATGCGGATGGAACTTGGGCAGAGCCGATAGATTTAACAGATCATGGCTTCGACCCAAAAGCTGGAGGGGCTTACGTTTCTCCTGATGGCAAGTTCCTGTTCTTCTCTCTGCACCAAGATATCTGGTGGGTTGATATAGGCGTAATTGACGCCTTAAGGTAGGGCGTCCAAGAGTAGAGGACTTTATGCGGTAGCAGAGGGTCTTAATAGTTGAACAGACTTCCGCGTGGAACGTCTAATCGCCCATCGATGTATGTATATGTTGGTACCTTCGAAGCAAGATTTCACAACACGAGGGGTTGGGGTCGGGCACATGATCCAAGACAGTCTAGCAACAGGCGGGAAGCCATCGAGGATGTTGCCGAAAGTGCAATGGAGAATGACACAACACTTCATGCGACGAATACCAAGCCGAAGGTTTGTGACCCTGGCGCCTCAGCTCGCAGCCGTTAGCCGCATAACAAACGGTGTATTCATATCTCGTAGTTTGGAAAGACTACGAAATGTTAGCTGGAGGCTCTCCTGGAGTGTCGTCTTCATTGCCGCTGCTTTTGCAGGTGGATGCAATAGCTTCCCTGAGGCTGAAATAACAGCCTCCACCGACCTGATTTCCCCTACCCTAATGCCTGTCCAAGAATTGACTCCATATTCATTTACTGTAGAGGGCTGGAACACATTCATCAATGATATCCACCACTACGCATTCGACTACCCAAATTCCGCGATTGTGGAAACGGTGGGTAAAGATACAAGTTCGATTCAAATCCAGACTGGCACCGAAGAAACTTTATTGCTGGATGCGCTGACCGAATATCTGCCTGGAGACGTTATCTATTTCCTGGATACAACATCCATCCATCAACGTCAGATCGGAAGTTTCATTTGGTTTGAGTATGTTCTTCCAGATGGATATTGCGACGGTCCGAGTTGTTCCCCACCAATCTATGGTCTTCAAATGGAACATGGCAAAATTCTTTATCGTGTCACGATCTATTCACAGGAATCTACAACCGAGATCCAAGATATGATACTTGCGACATTCAGGATTATTCCTTGAGATATGAGGCTCCCCAGATTAGGTTGAGGGTTGTGTATAGTAACTCGCTGTCATCTGGCAGGAGGCTGAGGCATTTGGCTTAAAGAGTGCCTTCGCGTTCTTGAACTGAAATCTGACTAATCTGCTAGGTTATTCTGTATGCAAGAGAATGTAATGGGCATTGATCGACACCACAGATGAGTTTGCGACTGCCAGGCAGATTTCGGAATTTAAAATGGCAATAACCGATCATCACCTTCGAGTCTTGGAAATCCTACTAACGGATCTTGCTGGTGTTGAATATCCATGGTGTATTACCGGTAGCCTAGGTCTTGCTCTTCAAGGTGTTGATGTTTTCGTCAACGATATTGATCTCCAGTCGACTAGACAAGGGGTTCTTGAGATGGAAGAACGATTAGGAGGATATGTCACTGAGCCGGTTATGTTTAAGGAATCGGAGAATATTCGATCATTTTTCGGAAGATGTGAGATTGAAGATATCGTCGTTGAGTTAATGGGGGATGTTCAAAAGATACAGAATGACGGTCATTGGGCAGATCCACCTGACCTACGCGAATTTATCCACCTAATTAAGCACAACAATCTAATCCTCCCAGTACTCGATTTGGAATATGAGGCTGAAGCTTATGAAGCCCTGGGTCGTCTTGATAAATCCAGTAAGATCAGGGAGACGATTGAGGGAAATATGTATTGAATAGAGGAAACTGCCAAACAACGCTCCGCATCTGGCGGCGGCAGAATTGTGAAACAATTCTGCAAGCATGAGATAGTTATGGCAAGTGATCGTCGCCGCGGATGGGCTTGCGGATATTTAGCGGTTAATTAAGGAGATCAAAGATGAAGGGTTCCCAGTTGAGCAAGTCTCGGTTCATTGTTGGCATTATCTTGGTCGTCATAGCAGTTCTGATGTTATTGTTTGTCGAGGGAGACTACTCTACTGCTGGTGCGGTTGCTATTGGTATCATCGGTCTTGTGAGTATTGCGATCTCAAGGAGAAAGTAGATTACGTATTCAAGACCGCATAGTATCTCGCATTTGACGGTGGCTCGAGTGCTTTGCAGTTGATTGGCTACCCAGCTTTACTGGGTAGCTAGGCAGAATTGCTTTGCAATTCTGCATGCAAGAGTGGGTAATGATAATTGTACGCCGATGCAATTGAGCTCGAGGCCGTTATGCGTAACTGTTCCTAAATGAGCGAAAAAGGAAAACTGCTATATGAGCAATGTCTTGAAAGACCTCTCGATACCGGCATTGATCAAGGCTATTAAGGCTAATCGGTTCGAATGGTATAGCTACCTCGGTCGCTCGCCAAATGCGGAACTACGTGACAGTCCGAATCTGACGTCGTTGCTCACTGGTGTTCCCTTTCCGGCGATGAATACCGTCATGCGCACCCATGCGACGCGAAACAATGTAGACGAGATCATTGAAGAAACCGTGGCGTACTTCAAGTCAAAGGATGTGATCAGGTTCACCTGGTGGGACGAGCCAGGTACTAAACCAACGGACCTAAGGGACCATCTGCAAGCCCATGGTTTCACCTACGATGAAGGTCCGCCTGGTATGGCTGTTGATCTGCTGGCGTTGAATGAGGATATAACAGCACCTTCCGATCTCAGAATCAAGCATGTTAGTGATGCCGGCACTTTGAAACAGTGGATCTCTACCCTGGTCAGCGGCTTTGAGCTTCCTACTATTAGTGAGGTCGCGTTTTTCGATTTGTTTATCGGCTTAGGATTCGATCTCCCTTTGCGCAACTATGTCGGTTTTCGGAATGAGGAGCCCATTGCAACTGCAGAGTTATTCCTGGGGGCAGGGGTAGCGGGAATCTATGGGGTGGCCACCGTCCCCAAGGCGCGGCGGCAGGGTATTGGCGCCGCACTGACACTGGCTCCCCTGCGCGAGGCCCGTGCTATGGGCTACCGAATTGGGATTCTGCACTCTTCGGAGATGGGGTTGGGGCTTTACCGCCACCTTGGGTTTCAGGAATATTGTAAGATGAGTCATTACGTATGGACGGGTGAAACAAGCCGATAATGGTACGTGCGATGGCGCATAACAACTCACTGCACGTGATCGTGGATTCAGTGAGCGTCGTATCGACGGCGCTTTGGCTATGTTGGTAGTCTTGTTGAGTAAGATGTTCTTGTAAACTAGGAGCGGCGCGTGAGTTCGCAACCCGTTATACGCTTGGAATTGTGAATGGTTGTTTATGGCTTTGTTGGCTCAAGAACCTAGATGCACCATAACGTCCATCATGCTGATTGAGGCTATGTCGAGGAGGATGTTCAAATGAGTATGGATTTAAACCGCGATGCACCACTTGGAAATGCTCAGGTTGTCGGTTCTCCGCATTTCGCTGAACTTATCAAAGATACAAAAGCTACATCAAAGGACGAGATAGATAACATCCTGCAAACCCTTGCATCTCATAAAGGTGAATGGGCACAATTAGAAATCAGCGAACGCCTGCTGCTCCTGGATGAGGTTCGAAAAGATCTTTGGGAGGTCAAGGACCTCTGGATTAATGCTGAACTCAGCGCAAAAAGCATACCGGAGAGATCCTTTGGTGTTGCAGAAGAATGGGTGTTCCTCGCTCAGGCATTCCGATCCATACGACTTATCCAATCAGCCCTGATGGATATCCAGATCCAAGGTCGCCCTGCCATTCCTGGTCCCATCACATCTGGTCCAGGTGGGAGGACCGTAATGCGCGTCCTTCCTCAAACCATCTGGGATCGCTTGATATTCTTAGGTGTCACTGGCGACGTTTGGATGAAATCCGGGGTTACTTCGGAGGAAGTGATCGAATGGCAGGCTGCGAGATATCGAGATCGTGATTATAAAGGTAAGGTTGCTCTGGTGCTCGGTGCGGGGAACTTCTCCATGATTCCAATATGCGACGCATTCCACAAACTGTTTGTGGATTTACAGGTTGTGGCGCTCAAGATGAATCCAGTCAATGCTCACCTTGGACCTTTGATGGAGAAGGCACTGAGGAGTTTGATTCAGCGGGGTTTCTTGTACATTGTGTATGGTGGTGCAGAGGTGGGAGAGTATCTCTGCAACCATCCTCTCGTGGAAGAACTCCACATGACAGGGTCGGACAAGACCTATGAAGCCATTGTCTTTGGCACCGGGCCTGAAGGTGAGACCCGTAAATTAGAGCGCAAACCGATTAACACTAGGCCATTCACAGGCGAATTGGGCAACTTGACACCCGTGATTGTCGTTCCTGGTCCTTGGAAGAAGAGTGATATTGATGAGTATGCCAAGCACATCGCGACATGGTTGGTGGTGAATGGGGGATTTGCCTGTTTCGCGCCAAGGGCGATAATCCAGCACGAATCATGGCCTCAGAGAACGCAATTAACGAAAGCAATCAGACGTGAATTTGAGCTGTGCCCTCCACGCAAGGCTTACTATCCAGGCGCTTTCAAGATCCATAACGATTTCCTCACTGCCCATCCCGAAGCTCTCCTATTGGGAGATGCAAGTGAGGATCATCTCCCTTGGACAATAGTGCCTGATGTTGATCCTAAAGACACGGATGACATTTGCTTTAATCGAGAGGGCTTTGGTGGTTTGTGTGCAGAAGTATCACTTGAGGGCGAAACAGTTGAAAGCTACCTGGACCATGTGGTTGACTTTGTCAACAACACGCTCTGGGGAACGTTGTGTTCAACGCTGATCGTGCATCCCAAGTCTTTAGAACAACCGGCTGTTGCAGTTGCGGTTGAACGGGCAATTGCCGGACTGCGCTATGGCACTGTGGGAGTAAATATGCTGTCATCCTATGGCAGCTACTTCATGACATGTCCTTGGGGTGCGATTCCTGGTCACGATATTTATGACATCCAATCGGGCATGGGGAAGAACTTCAATTTCCTTATGTTCCACAATCCTGAAAAGGTTGTCCTCCGCGCACCATTTAGGCGCATTGATCCACTCACAATACAATCAAAGCGGGCGTACGTTTTTGCCGAGAAGCTGGCTGAATTCGAGGCATCTCCCTCGTGGTTCAGGCTGGTCAATCTGATGTTGGCTGCAATCAGAAACTAGGTGTTTGACTTCCAGCATGATACTAAAGGTGCCCGGCTTGGTGAGTCACATTTGAGCCTGCAACAGTATTGGTGTCGGGGAATAAGGTGGTCATATAACCTCTCACCGGTGTGGTCTCCGAGTGGATAGGTGCTCCGTATTGAGTTCATAGCAGTGGTAAAGGACAATTTTGTTATAGGATCTAAGTGGGGCTCCTCATCTGGCAAAAGGTAAACCTCCATGTCACAGGAGTTTGACTGTGGAAGTTTACGTCTCGGAAATTGACTTCTTTCATCTTCGAAAAGCGATTGATTTTGCTTTGGACCCTGAGGAAGAAGGAAACCTGCCAATAGGTTGTATTGTTAGTTTCGATGGTAGGAATGTGGTCGAGGGAAAGAAAACCATCTTGGTACCCGAATTCAACCCAATTCGGCATACGGATATTGAGGCTCTCATGTGTATATCACGAGATCTTTGGGCAAACTCCCGCATGAAATCAAGTTATTCGACCCTTGAACCATGCTTGGGGTGTACAGCAGCAATACTTTAGCATAGGGTTGGCAAGGTCATTTTTGGTGCATCTGATAATTACGGTGGTGTAGAGCGAGTTTTTAGCCAAATGCCGCCGTATTTTGAGGAAGAGTTAGCCTCGGTTCGGTGGATGGGTCCGGTGTTATCTGAGGAATGTGATCCTCTATACAGAGGAGCGATTGAGGTCAATGAGAAGCGTCGAAGATTGATCGAGCAGGATTAACATAGATGCCAATTGTCTCTCTGAGGCGGAGGGCGATTCTTCGAATCGCTTGGGGGAATGGTGGCAACCTTCGGTTGCTTAGCCATTCTGCATAAATCCATTTGTGGGAATTAGCCACCGATCAACTCGAAGCCGATAGACGGTGCAAGAAGGAGGTGAATGTGATCAACCTGGATCATGCCATAGCCGAGTTCGTGCAGAAATGGGTTATTCCTATCTTTGGTGTCGCCAATGTCCAGGGATTCACACATGCACTTCCTGGGTGGCATCCGAAGGAGTTGATGCCGAGATGCAACAGTATCGTCGTAATCGGTCACCCGTTTTTTGAGTACCCCCTCCACATTGAAGAACGCACATATATCGCTAACCAATCCTGGTGGGACGCCAACCGCATTGTTTATAGACAAGTCGCAACGTGGAAGAAGGAATTGTTTGGACTCTTTGACAGCTACGGATTGGGTGCGGCCGGATTTGGGGCATTCCGGATGACAACTACACCCACCTTCTCATATCGTCTTGCACAGGTCGAAGCAGGAATCGGTGTTTACGGACGGACTGGTGTTTGTATCAACCCAGATTACGGAGCCTATTACTATGTAGGTGCGTTGCTAACTGAGGCTGAACTTACTCCTACAAATAAGGGGCATCTGGATGGCTTCAATCCGTGTGATGGGTGTGACGAATGCGGCCAGGTTTGTCCCATCAAAGCAATCGACGTATCCATTGAGCCTGGTGCGGGATACGATCGAGAACGATGTGCGCGATTCATTATGAAAATGAGCGAGCGCTCTGGTACAGCAGCCAAAATATGCGGTCATTGCTTTAATGTGTGCCCTTGGTCTATGGGGAGAGTAGGTAATCGATGACGGCACTTACTCCAGAAGCTGTCTGTTACTCACGGAAGCTGACCAAGTTTTGCCTGGGGGAAAGCGGAACCAAAGTGTAGATTTGGCTTGGGATGAATCAGTGTCAGAGGAGTTGCAACATGAAAGATGATCACCAACTACTCGACGATGCTCATGATTATCTGACCAATGAGCTTGACCCAGATCTGTTGGCAACACCTTTCCATGTCCAAACGAACTGGCATGTGATTACTGGCTCGGCATGCACCGGCAAGACAACGATGATTAATATGTTGGCCGAAAGAGGGTTCAAAACGGTTCCAGAGACTGCGCGAGAGTACATTGACAAAGAGCTGGCCAGAGGGAGGACGATTGAGGAAGTCATGTCTGATGTATCCACAGAAGCAGCCATCGATGCCATGCAGATGAGTGTTGAAAAAAGATTGCGAGCGACTGACGTGGTCTTTCTCGACCGAGGACTACCAGATTCCCTCACTTTTCACAGGTCTAAAGGCTTGGACCCGAATGAGTTCCTGCCCGAATGCTTCAACTATTGTTATGCTTCCGTATTTATACTCGACCGGCTCCCTCTTCAGTTAGACGGCGCCAGGCTTGACGATGAGGTCTTTGCTAATTTTCTCGATGAATGGCTCTTCCGTGATTACAGCGCCTTGGGATATCGTGTTGAAAGAGTACCGGTGTTGTCGCCTCAAGAGCGGCTAGCGTTTGTACTCGAGGGGCTTTCTGAGCGAGGACTGATATAACAACGATATTGAGAGGCCTCTCCGCTCAGCCCAAGTAGCAAGAGACTCAACTGCGCCGTGCAGGATGCGTTGCGAGCTTCACCAGTTGACGTTTGTAAGGCATTACAGTTCGCTTGGAAGCGAGAGCGCTATCGTTAGGTGTCGTCAGTGAGGAAAACTATCATGAAACGATTACTCGTGGTCGGTGGGGCATCCATCGACGTGCTGCATTTAGAAGGTCGAACGGTTACTTGTGCAGGCGGGACCGGCTTGTACACCGCGCTTGCCGCGCGTCGTTGTGGAGTGAGTGTATCGATGCTTAGTCCTCGCCCAGACCCTTGTCCAGATCATTTGAAGCCTGTTGCTGGGCTTTTATCGGAATGGCTCGGTCCGGTTGTTTCTCCAAATCAACTACAACAGTTTGAGATTTCCTATCGGGGAGGGAAGTCCGAATATCTCAATGTGTCGTTAGGTGCTGAAGAAATGATTTCACCCGAGATGCTACCTGTGGACCTATCCGAGTACGATCTCGTTCATGTGATTTGCCTGGAAAACGCTCAGAGGCAGCTATCCTTCATTCAAGCCTGTCGTCAGCGTGGTGCAAAACAAATTTCTGCTGGAACACGACCGGGTGATGCGATCGAAAATATTGGGGTTGTGCTTGCTGTTATTGAACAGAGTGATTACTTCTTTATGGAGGAACCAGACGCTACGGCGGTATTTGGTTCCATTGAATCAGCAAGCACCGAGCCAGGAAAAGTCCTCTACATAACCATGGGAACGCTGGGGGTTTGCATCATTCAGGGTGATGCTCTCACAGTGATTCCGGCGGTTCCTGCCACGCTGCTTGATCCAACTGGAGCGGGAGATGCATTCTGTGGAGCAGCACTTGCATACCTGCTTCAAGCGGTACATCCAATCATGGCCGCACACCAGGCCTCCGCATTGGTGGCGGAGATGATCGGACATGCAGGTCCGGCTGCGCTTATGCTTGATGACCCTCCCCCAGGGATGGCTCTCGATGCGCGTGTTCAAGTCAATGGTGGGCAGGTGCGGAAAGTCGCCGAGATAGTTCCTACGCTTTCTGAAGCGTCACCGTACCCGTTTGTCAGCCCGGAACTTCCTCCTGTCGGACATCCCAGGACGTTGGATTATTTCTTCGTAGCTACACTACAGCAGTTCAGTTTTTGGACCGAGCGCGATAACCGGTATGACCAGCCGTTAATTGCCAAGATTAGCGGTGTCGAGCTTAAGGGCTCGGACTATTTATGGGAGGCGTTCAGGCGCAGACTCGAGCAAGATGAGGATTTCTGCTCTCCAGAGCGGCAAGCGAGTCTGAGTCGAGAAGAGTTGCTGGAGGTCTTTCGAGCGGACGATGGAGAGGATCCAATGCCCGCGTTGGATTTGCACCTGGAACAGGCGCAGCAGTACGGCCGGGATATGCTTGCCCTTCAGCTGACTCCGCAGACAGTTCTGCAAAAGGCCCTGGCCTCTACGCAACCTTTACAGACATTTCTAGTAACCCTCGATCACGTTGGCGGTTACAAAGAGGATCCCATCCGAAAAAAGAGTCTATTGCTGGCCTTGATCCTCAACGCTCGTCCTGAAACGTTCTTCCCACTACGGGACGATGAAGAGATTGCACCCATCGCGGACTATCACTTGATGCGTATCTGTCTACGGACTGGGATGATTGATGTGTTAGATAGCGAATTGGTGACCAAACTGGCCGACCGGCAGATCATATCACCTGCTGAGGAGTGGGCTGTCCGGTATCCGGCATATCTTGCCCTTGAGGAGCTACTTATGCTCTCTGGCACGAGCTTGAGTGCTGTGAACAATCTTCTTTTCACGAGTGCACGTAAACGCTGCTTCGAAATGACAGAGCCGCAATGTCGACTCTGCCCATTGGACTCAGTTTGTGCCCATCGGAGAGAGATGTTTCAACCCGTCATGCGGACCAGTTTTTACTGAGTTGCGGTTACTGTGGGGCAAAGACGGAGCTGACTCCAATAAAATACCCTTCCAGAAGGGGGGTTAACAATGCGCTCCACCTGAACACTTTTCCACTGCGCTTCAATGCGGCAGTTGGATCTGTCGTTAGCCAGACGTACCATTTTGAATCACCACATTGCGTTCTATTTATTCTTAAATCACTTACGAGGTAACCAGATATCGTAAACAATTCACATGATGGAAACGATAAGTGGGATATTTTCCGATATTTCCTAGGCAATTGGACAGGTACAGGTACTGGAAAACCTGGTGAAAGTTCGTCAGAGAGGTCATATGCCCTGATACTTGCAGACCAATTCATAGAAATCAGAGGCCGATCGGTTTATGAACCACAGGAGGGAAATCCATCCGGAGAGATTCATGAGGAGCTTGGATTGATAAGCTTCGACAAGGGAAGGTCTCAATATATATTGCGTGAATTCCATGTCGAAGGATTTGTAAATCAATATGTGCTCGAGCAAGTCAGTGAAGAGGGGAGAATATTTACATTTGTGACGGAAGCCATCGAGAATATCTCTCCAGGATGGCGAGCGAGGACAACAATTGAGATTCTCTCTGAGGATACATTTAGGGAAACTTTCGATCTCACTGGACCTGAAAAAGGGTGGGACTGTTATATAACGAACGAATTCAGGAGGGTCTCATAGCTGGCTAATGCATCGCTGAATTGGACTGCTATCCGGCTCTGCCGTGATATCGGCTCAATGGCAAAGCCCATGAGCTTGGGAGAATTCATTCAGAATTCTGCACGCGTATGACATCATAAAAATCCGCCGCTACTCACTTCGCGCATGATAGACATCGCCTCAGTCTTATTCATCCACGAGTAGATAATGCTATACTCTTCATGATGTAACATCTTCTTCCGCTTGCTTCGTCATCATCACTCCAAAATCACATCAAAGCCTCAACACGGCAGATTGCATTCTGGTCAATCGCATATCGGGGGTGATCATGTCTGAAGAGACAAAATCCATCTTGTCTCGCCATGAGCTTCCTGAAGGCACTGTTACCTTTCTTTTCTCCGATATTGAGGGCTCAACTGAGCTTCTAAAACAACTTAAGGACCAATATACATCTTTGCTTGCGGACCAAAGAAGGATTCTGCGTGATGTATTTAGCAGTTGGAATGGACAGGAGGTGGATACACAGGGAGATGCCTTCTTCTATTCTTTCCCACGAGCGACGGAGGCAGTGTCGGCGGCAGTTGAGGTGCAGCGAGCGATAACATCTCACACATGGCCTGAGGGTGCGGAAGTACGCATACGTATGGGACTACACACTGGCGAGCCCTCCACCTGGGAGGAGGGGTACGTTGGCATGGACGTGCACCGCGCCGCACGCATCGCTCATGTGGGGCATGGGGGGCAGGTGCTACTTTCGGAGACGACGGCGCCACTGGTGCGGGACGAGCTTCCGGAGGGCGTGAGCATCGAGGATCTTGGCCGCCATCTTTTGAAAGACATGCACCGGCCGGAGCGCATTCGTCAGCTGGTGATAGAGGACTTGACCTTTGAATTCCCGCCCTTGACCTCGCTTGAGGTGCTCCCGACAGCGGAAATGCGTGAGCCGCGCACTGTGGGGGAATGTCCATATCGTGGATTAAGCGCATTCAGAGAGGAAGATGCGCCATTCTTCCATGGGCGTGAGACGTTTACAGGGCAAATTTACCAAGCAGTTGCGTCACAGCCAATCGTCGTAGTGATCGTGGGTTCATCGGGCTCCGGGAAATCATCCGCAGTCTTTGCGGGTCTCACACCCAGATTGCAGGAGGATGGTTACTGGGGGACGGCTGTCTTCCGACCTAGGCGAAGGCCCTTTCATTCATTGGCCGGGACGCTTGTTTCGCTTCTCGAACCTGATCTGCGTGAGACAGATCAAATGAGTGAAACGGTGAAACTGGCAGAGCGATTGTCGGGTGGCGAGATTGACCTGGTCCAGGTTGTTGAGCGTGTCCTCGATCAAAATCCATCCTGGGACCAATTGCTCATCATAGTCGATCAATTCGAGGAACTCTACACGCTATGTTCCGATACGGTCGTGCAGCGGCGGTTCATAGACGTGCTTCTGGAGGGGGCCGAGGCGATGCGCTCGCTCCGCGACCCACCGTTGGTGATCCTGCTCACGATGCGGGCGGATTTCATGGAGCAGGCGCTCACGCACCGTCCATTTGCAGATGTGCTGCAGGATGCGTCTTTGATCATGGGCCCAATGACACGTGAAGAGCTTCGGACCGCGATCGAGAAACCAGCGGAGCTTCAAGGTGCAGGGATCGAATCGGGATTGGTCGAGCGGTTGCTTGATGATGTGGGTGAAGAGCCGGGGAATCTGCCACTTCTTGAGTTTGCGCTCACGCTGCTGTGGGAGCGATCGCAGGATGGCTGGTTGACCCATGAGGACTACGAGGCGATCGGCTGTGTGGATGGTGCACTGGCAAGCTATGCGGATGATGTGTTTGCAGGGTTGAATGAGACGGATAGAGAAAGGGCTCGCCGGGTTTTCGTGCAGCTTGTGCGACCGGGTGAAGGGACAGCGGATACGCGGCGTGTGGCGACCTTCGATGAATTTGGGATAGAGAACAGGGATTTGGTCGTGCACCTCGCGGATAAACGCCTCCTCGTGACGGGGCGAGATAAGCGCACCGGTGAAGATACGGTCGAGTTGGTGCATGAGGCGCTGATCCGGCACTGGGGCGAACTGCAGAGGTGGATGGAGGAGGATCGCGCTTTTCGAGCGTGGCAGGAGCGGCTGCGAGCTTCATTGCGGGAATGGGAGGATAGTCAGAGGGATGAGGGCGCCTTATTGCGAGGTGCGTTGTTGGCACAGGCTGAGGAATGGCTTGCTGAGCGTGCTGAAGATTTAAGCGAATTCGAGGTGGAGTACATTCGTGAAAGCGTGAATTTCCGGGATGAGAGACAAAGGGTGCGAGAGCGGAGAAGGCGGAGAACCATCATCGGATTGTCGGTAGGCCTTGCGGTTGCGCTGGTATTGGTCGTCGTCGCCGTTCAGCAGTGGCAAAGGGCGGGTCGGGAGTGGCAACGGGCGGAGGAAGCCGGTTTGGTTGCCGTTTTAGAACGAAGCACTGCACAATCAGCAAGCACACAGGCAATCGAAGCGCATGCAACTGCTCAATCGAATGCGGATGCGTATGCAACAGCAAGCGCGCTCGTTGAAGGAGAAGTCAGGGTCGAAAGGGCATTTAACCTCATCGAAGTCGCAGGTGCAGGCAAAGATGTAGACCCTGATCTTGGAATGCTCATCGCATTGAATGCCATAAATCTCACGCGATCTGCGGATGGGACCGTATTACCTGAGGCATGGTCGATGCTTCACCAAACCTCTCGAGTGTTTCGGAAACAGATCGGTGAATTTCAAGCTGGTGACCCTAATGTGATTGACTCCATGATCAGTCCTGATGGAAACTACATGGTGACTTATGGCAATGTACAGTGTGAGGGTAGGCATTGCTCCGATGCAGTCACGTCCATCTGGGAAGTCGCTACCGGCAACGAAGTAGGCACGATCGAGGGTTATCTGGTCGCTGATTCATGGAGCGATCATTCCGGATTGGCCACATTTGAACTTATCGATCAAGAGATCATGCGTGTCATATTTTGGGATGTGCCATCTCTTCAAGTGAAGTCGGAAGTCTATCTGGATTTATCAAGAGAAACTTATCTTGAGCCATGGAGGTATCCAACCCAGGGCCCACCACCTGTCCATGTAGAGTACGTTTCGATGAGTCTTGACGGGGAAGCTATAGCCATTACATTCGGACAAGAATCAAAAGTACATCTTGGGATTTGGGATCTTGATTCAAGACAACAGATATTCAGTAAAGAAAATGTGACGACAAAACTCTGGAAATATAATGTGCAGCACATCGGAGAGAATATACGTACGATCTTCAATTCTGATGGGGAACTTATCTTGATCGGCACAAATGTCGGCAGTTCCGATATATGGGATGTAAATCAGAATGCTATCCAATTTCAAGCCACTCAAAGAATGAATGATTGGATCATAGGGATGGATTTCAGTTCGGATGGTAGTCTCCTGGCGACAGCTGGTGGACGTCCAAGCGATGTGCTTATAGACCCTGCATCACGAAGGCGATTTGAAGATATCAAAATTTGGAACGTCCAATCAGGGATGGAACTTGCCCGTTTGATAGGTCACGAGGAATTCATCAGTGATCTTTCTTTCAGTCCAGATGGTCAGCTTTTGGTCTCAGCTAGTGAGGATGGGACCGTCCGTGTTTGGGATGTGAAGAAAACATTGGCTATGGGGAAGGGAAGGCTTCTTTTCACAATAGACGACATCCCTGGTCAGGTTCGAGGTGCCTACTTCAGCCCGGATGGGACAAAACTGTTGATATTCACCATGGAAGGTTGGATTGGTGTCTTGGAGGTAGCATCTTCTGAGGATGTGATTATTCCTGTGTTAGATGATGAGAACTTTCTCAGCGGCTCGGGTAGTATCTCTCTTTCGTTAAATCCAAATGGGGACAAAGTGGTTGTGGCCTCAGGAGGTAGATCGGCTTCAGTTTGGAACACGGAAATTAATCAAATACTATTTCAAATAACCGGTCATCAGGGTCAGGTCGACGTGGCTCAGTACAGTCCAGTGGGTGACGCCATCTTCACAGCGAGTGATGATGGAACGATAAAAACTTGGGATGCGAGCAGCGGGGATTTGCTCTTGCAATTGGAGAGTATGGATGAAGAAATCTGCGATGTTGTTTTCCATCCGGTAGGAAGTCAAATGGCGATATCCACTGGGATGGGGCGTACATGGATCATTGATTTGCCTCATATCAATGGGGTCATCACGAAGATCTCCGAGCCAATCTCCGTCGAAAGGGATGGAATGCTCGCTGAAGTTGGCACCGAAAGTGAATGCGCGGCGGGCGTGAGCTACACTCCTGATGGAAACATCATTGTCATTGCCAGGGGTAATACAGTTGTATTTTTGGAGAGTGAAACTGGTCAAGGAACGCAATACCATATCAGTCTCCTATTTTCGGAATTGACGCGGGACTTTGTTATCCAGGATTTCTCGATAAGCCAAGATGGCGAATCGCTCGTGACGGCATGTCTCAATGGACCAATAGTCGTATGGGACATTCAAAACCGGGAAGTTGTAACTACCCTTATAGGGAATTCCAGCCCAATCACACATGTCTCTTACAGCCCTGACGGAAGGTTCATCGCTGGTGGGATGGGCAATGGTGAAGTCGTTGTGTGGAGCGCTGAAACCGGTGATCTGCTCTTCACACTCTCAGACCATTCTGATGCGATCACCGACCTCGAATTCACAGAGGATGGGGAATACCTTTACACTTCAAGTGCAGACGGCACGGTGAACCGTTACCTCATGGATCTGGACGATTTGATCAGCTTAATAAAAAGTCGTTTGACTAGAGACTTGACAGAGGCGGAATGTCAGGAGTATCTGCACATGGCTGAGTGCCCGCCTCTGCCATAATGTTGTCTTCAAATAGTACACAACTTGATAAAAAGGAGGTGGTTTAAGAAGGTAGCCTACCAGAACTCCCCTCCGGCACCAACACTTTCCTCTTCGCTGATATTGAGTATTCGACCTTGCAAAGCGATGTCTACCATCTCACTTGAGTGGGTGCCGAGGCTATGTCGTGACTTATTGGGGAACTCGTGGAATTTCCAATGGAGGTCATGTGCGATGACAGAAAAGAACGAGAAGGCCAACTTTGAAGTTCACGATACCGAGGTGCTAGCCCAGGCGAGGGTTGTGTTGGACGCATGCGATTCGGCGAAAGAGATGGAAGAGGCGGTGCTCGCCGCCGTAGCACGCAACGAGGAATGGCGCGGCAAGCGCTGTATTAACTTGCTGGCTCCAGAAGCACCCACAAGCCCGACGGTGCGGGCGCTCTTGTCGGCTGAGGTGGGAATTCGTGCAGCCGAAGGGCATATCGGATCGGTCAATCGCTGGTTTGCCGGCACACAATACATTGATGAGCTTGAGGCGTTGTGCATCGAATTGCTGAAGAAGGTTTTCCGTGCGCGCTATGCTGATCACCGTTTGATGGGAAGCATGATTGGCAACATGGCGGTCTACACAGCACTGACTCAACCCGGCGACGTGATTATGAGCGTTGACAAGCCCTTCGGTGGCCACTCCAGCAACCTGGTCGATGGGCCTGCTGGAGTGCGTGGCCTGAAGATCGTTGACGTGCCATTTGATCCGGTTGAACTTGAGGTTGACCTGGATCTCTTCCGTAAAGTAGCGCCTCTAGTTCGCCCCAAGGTTGTCTAGTTGGGCCTCTCGATGACGCTCTTTCCATTTCCAATCCAAGCCATGCGAAAGATCGTGGCTGAGTGGGACGGCTATATCTATTTTGATGGGGCGCACCAGCTGGGTTTAGTAGCGGCCGGCGTATTCCAGGATGCGCTCGAAGAAGGGGCTGCTGTAGTGACTGGGTCGGCTGGCAAGACCTTCAGTGGGCCGCAGAGTGGAATTATCGTCTGGAACGATCCTGAATTAACTGTGCCCATAACCAACGCGATTTTCCCAGTGTTGGTGGCAACTCATCAGGTCAACCGCGTTGCAGCTCTGGCCGTGTCGGCGGCCGAAATGTTGGAATTTGGCAAAGCCTATATGGGGCAGATTGTCCGCAATGCGCAGGCGCTCGGTGCTGCACTGCACCGGCGGGGTATTCCCGTATTAGGAGCGCACAAGGGTTACACACGTACTCAACAAGTCATTGCTGACGTACGACAGTTTGGAGGCGGCATCGATGTTGCCCAATTGTTAGCTCAAGCTAACATCATCACAAACAAGAATCTGATTCCGACTGACCAGCCGGAGGACTGGGATCGTCCAAGCGGATTACGAATTGGCTCAATCGAAGTTACCCGCCTCGGGATGCGTGAGGAGGAAATGGAGACTATCGCGGAATTCATGGAGCGCATTCTTATTGGGGAGGAAGCGCCTACAAATGTGATGGAGGACGTAGTCGATTTCAGGCAAGCTTATCAGAAGCTATACTATTGCTTTGATCATGGCCTACCGGACTGAAAGAGATTCCTATACGCTAACCAGTAGTTGGTACAAAGTGGGGAGAGCGCGCTAACCACGGCTTCCATCTAACGCCGCAATTGCGACTTTGTGTCGGCGTACAATTTGGTCTGAGTGGTACGTAGAGTTGATAGGCATTTTCCGTAAGTCATTGCTTGGGTGAAGCTGGTGCAGTTATACCGACAAAAGAAACTTTAGTGCAGAAGTATTTATGAGATGCAATCGATAATCGATTTGTGGAGAAACGTTGTTATCCGACGAACTTACTTGCATACTCACTTTTCTTTGTTGGCCTATACCATTTATATTGGCTGTCTTGGCTCTTTGGCTTCCCAGAAAGTTTGCGCTACGTGGTTTCGAATCTTCGATCGATATGGATGGGTCGATTTTCTTACAGGCCTCGGACGGCCGAATAGATATTAGAAAGCGTAATATTGGTATTTGGTTGGCAATCTTGGTGTTTGGATTGATTCTAATAGTTCCAATTTTTGGTCTGATATCCACTATTGTTGATGCTTTCCAAGGACAGCCAATTCGAGACCTTGAACTATTTGCTCTAACTCTAGTAATTATTGCAGCAATAGCTGGTATGGGGTTCAGAGCATATAGATCACTTAGGCGGACGTCCTATAGTTTTGATATTGAGACAAAAACTCTCAAAGTGACCAAGAAGGGTGAGTTGAAATCAATTCCCTTTATGGAGATTGAGTGTGTGTACCTAGAATCTGATCTCGAAAGTCGAGCATTAAGAAGGATTGCTGTAGGCCTTGTATCAGGTGAGAAAATTGAATTGGGATCTGTTTCTGGGACGGGGGCAGGAGGGCGTGGCGAGAAAATTGCCTGTGCCATTGCAGATACAATTTCCGTGAAGGTAGAATCTCGACCATCAGATTCCTGGTGAAGTTGTGTGCGATGCGATGGTACCCTTTGAAGCAAACTCAAATCCATTTTGGACAGCGTAACTAATCTCTGCAGCGGGTCAGAGATGCGCGACGATTTAAGCTTGAGTAATCTTTTCCCAGACTGTTGGGCTCGCGTCTGTTATTCTGAACCTCATGTTTAGTGGTGATCGCAGGACGGATCAATGACCAGGAATCATCAATACAGGTTCTGGGAGGTAGAGATCGACTCGAGCCTTCTTTCGTTCTCCAAAGGGATCCAGACGAACTGGCATGTCATCACAGGTGCTCCCTGTTCGGGAAAGACAACGCTCATAGAAACGCTTACTGAGCATGGGTTCGACACGGGTGTGGAGATCGGACGACTGTATATCTCGAGTGAACTGGCCAACGGTCGCACGCTGGCTGAGGTGCGAGCGGATGAGTTGGCCTTCCAACGCACTTTGTTGGAACTGAGATTGAAAAGAGAGCAAGGATTGGATCCAGCTAGAGTGACTTTTCTCGATCGAGGCCTGCCTGATTCCATTACCTTCTATCGGGCAAACGGTCTTAATCCGAATGAAATTCTGACAGAATGCCAGCACTATCGTTACGCCTCCGTCTTTCTCCTTGATCGTCTCCCCCTTCAGTCGGACGGTGTCAGAGCAGAAGATGATAAAGCATTACAGTTCATCGACGAATGGCTATTCCGTGACTACACTGCATTAGGGTATGACATTTTTAGGGTGCCAGTGTTGCCGATCGAACAGCGGCTCAAATTTGTCCTAGAGAGGGTTCCAAAGTAAGGTTCAGCATAGCCACTGACTGGAGTGGACGGTTATCAAGCTCTACTGTTATAACGGCTCGTGAGCAAAGCCCATGAGCTTGAGAGAATTGAGGCGACCTACGGTTACTTAGTCCTTCTTTGATGAAAGAGAGGAAGATTTGCAACCGCAGTAAAGGTCAATTTAGATTTCAGATTGATCATAAGTGTGGGATACGCGAGAATGGAGGGTAGAGTTAGGGGTACCATTCATCTCGGGAAAATTAGGACGTACATGAATTAAGGTCAAAACTCTATGGTTTCAGAGGTGGAAATCCAGACAGTCAACGAATCCAATCTCGAACGTCTTGGCTTCTTCTGTTACAAGAGTAAGCGGAAGACTCCGGGATATGTGAAGAAGCTTGACTGGGTTCGAAAGCGTCTTGTGGAGGGGATGCGCATTCATATCCTGTACGAAGATGGAGTTTCGAAAGGCTTTATTGAATCTATCCCGGGTCATTTTGCCTGGCGCGCGGTGAATGCTGAAGGATATTTGTTTATCCACTGCATGTGGGTAGTGGGGAAGGCGAAAGGGAAAGGTTACGGATCTCTCTTGTTGGACCAGTGCATTCAGGATGCGAAAGAGGGGGACTTCAAGGGTGTTGCAGTGCTTGCCAGCGGAGAAACCTGGCTAGCGGGTTGCGACTTTTTCAATCGCTCCGGATTTGATGTTATTGAGACTGCGGCTCCCGCTTTTACGCTCATGGCTCTCAGCTTCAATGATACGAGCAAACCGTCTTTGCCATCGGATTGGTCATCAAGAATCAAAGCGTTCGGACCTGATTTGACAGTGATCTATAATGACCAATGTCCATATATAGATCGCATGAAGAATGCAGTATATAAGGTTGCTGACACACTCAAGATTGAGGCACGTGAAGTGCGGCTTTCGAGCGCAAGTGAGGTTCAAAGAAGATCACCTTCGCCATATGGTGTGTATAACGTTATCTATCGGGGCGACTTAATCGTTTCTCACCCTATCGGCACCGATGCATTGCTTCAATTGATGCAAAGTCGTGTATGAATGACTGTTTGGGTCAATATGGGTGTGCTTAATCACTCACCGCATCAGACGCCTAAGCGGTAGTTTGATGTGATCTGCTAGCGCAGCTTCAATTTTAATGAATTAATTAGCCATTCGCTATTTAGCGCAGGTGAACTCGAGGCCGTTGGGCAGCGCCCTTATCAACACCTGCGGCGGCAATTCATTCGGCACCGGGGTCAATGTCCTGGCGGAGCTGTTATCACCGATAGGAGATGTGTCATAAGGAGGCTGATTACTTTTCTCTTGTTCGCGATGCTCTTGGCCTCCTGTGGGCAGGAGGCTACACCGGTCACCAAAACCACGTTGTCACCGGTCCAACTTCCCACCGTTGTGCCCTCTCCTATCCCACCAACATTCATGCCCAGGCGGACGTTAACACCATCGCCACGCCCGATTCCATCCGAGATTCCGACTCCAACACTTCATACCAGCAAAGTGCAATACCAGGTCTATGATCTGAACATGGTGGATGATGGCATTGGTTGGGCTGTCTTCTTGCGGGGTGATATAAGTGATGGACAGTTTTGGCTAGGCCGAACGACCGATGGTGGCCATACGTGGATTAACGTCACGCCTCCGGCATTTAAGGCGATCCGGTCAGACATGATTGTTGAGCCTTTCCCGCTATATTATTCACCCCGTTATGGAAATCTAAAGGTTAGTGCATTGGATTCCGAGACAGCCTGGGCTCATCCATCGCGCCACGAGTCAACGGCGACTTACGATGAACCCTCGGTCATCTGGCGTACGGATGACGGTGGCCTCTCATGGAAGACTCTAACGGTTCCCTCAGATTGCCGGGAGTGGCGGCTTGGCTGCATCCCTGATTCTCTTCAGTTCGTTGATCGCCAGAATGGCTGGATACACATGGTTGTCTTCGGTCGCAACTATCTTCGGCATGATTTCTACCGCACAGTAGATGGGGGTGAGACATGGGAAAAATTGCCAAGGATTGACCTCGCATCAGGTGGGGCTAATTTCGTCTTTGACCCGGTCTTTGTCGACGTCAACTTCGGCTGGAAAATGGCCGCTTCTTATCGGAGTGCCACAATCGCTGATATCAAGGCGTACGGTTTGTCTGGTTCAGAAATAACCAGAGACGGAGGTTATACCTGGCGCATGGTGGCTCTTCCGTTATCGCCTGGCCTGATAGAAGCCGTTGCTGCCCAACAGATTCCCGACACGCAAAGGATCGAGGTCGACGATACCTTTCTCCAGATGGGATCAGGTGTGGTAAGCATTCTTACGAATCTCAAATCGGATGCATTCGAACCGCCCTTCTTCAGTGCCTATTATTTCTCTTCCGACCAAGGGTGGTCGTGGCATCCAGTATCCAATGTTGGAGATACCTTTTTTCTCAACAAGGAGATCGGCTGGCGGTTGGCTAACACAAACTTGATGGCTCTGGAAAAAACGACTGACGGTGGCGTTACCTGGGAGACATTCCCGGAAGAATCCTGGGGCCTTGAAAGGGATGAGGAAGTTGTATCGATCGTGCATACGACAGATGGCGGGGCAAAACGGACCGAGATCCAGCCACTGTTCTTCGACGATGAATTCTGGCCCGGGCAAGGGGTGCGCCTCGAGTCCATGTACATGGAAGATACGATGACCGGCTGGGGAGTGGAAGCCGGTGGGACTACTGTGTGCACCATCAATGGAGCCCAAATCTGGCTACCATGTCAGCCTCCACCAGAAACGATTCGACCGATTGAAGTAGATTTACCCGAGACCAAGGGAAACTGGTGGCCAGACGAAGCCCTTCCGCATGAGCTGTTTCATGGTGGTGAGGTTCCATACTGGCTGCAGATCGAGATTGATCAAAGCCGCCAATTCTTGGAGCATATCGAAGAACAGTTCAATCCGTTCCAGTATCATTGTTCCTCACAAAGCGTAGATCGGCTGGGAGGTGGAATGGTGGGGGTCGCCCGGCAATGTGCGATCCTATATCCGACGGACTACCACCCCGATTTTGGATTTGAGCTTAGCTACTGGCTCTACCACTATTACGTTCTGTACGACAATGGAGATAGCCGTATTTGGCCAAATGTAGTCAGTATGGACTTCACTGGCGAACATGTTGGCCACCAGCTTTTGAATCTCAACAATGGTTTCTTCCGTGTCGAAGGAACAATGGACGCCGGTGAGACCTGGACTGAGATGAAGACTGTCGCCTGGATTGGTGAGCTAGAGTTTGTTACCTCACAGGAGGGTTGGAGTATCGCGCGGGTGCCGCCCATGCGAGGGATTCCAACTTATCAATTTACGCCCGACCTCTACCGTGAGGCAGTTGTACTGCATACCATCGATGGCGGCCTGACTTGGGAAGAGATCCATCCGGTGGTGGGGCCGTAGCTGGAAATGAGACAAACACTGGACATTCAATCTCCCGTTCTCTTACTCAGGTTCTAATGTTCTGTGTGAAATCGGTCACAATGACGATATATATTTTGTTACTACGGTGTGCCCAACTCAGCGGGGATTCGACCCTGAGCCATTTTTTCACGAATGGCCTGTGTGACGGATTACCTCCCTGTGGCTCGGTGATCTAAAAAGATATGGGTCACTACTTGACAATTACCGATGGTGGCGCATAACCTCTCAATGGAGGCGACCGAGGGTGCGGTGGGGGAAAGTGGTGGAGAACTGCGAGGCAATTCATAACATGCATGATGAAGTCATGCGACGAAAAAAGCATGATGAAGTCATGCGACGAAAAAAGCATGATGAAGTCATGCGACGTATTCCAAGACGGATGCTTATGATCCCCGACGACTCAGTTCAAGGCCGTTAGCCGAGACGCTCGCTGCGTTTGTATCTTGTGCCTTCGTTAGGTTTATTAGTAGTACGGTGCAATAGCAGTGTCTTTGCTTTGCGTTTGAAAATCTTCATGAAAGGATAACATTATGACCAGACTAATTACCACCCTTGGTCCTAAGAGTTCCGCCGAATTAGGTATGATTTTGCCTCATGAGCATATCTTCGTGGATTTACGAACTTGGGATACACCTGGTTATGCTCAGGCTGAAACTGAAGATGTTATCCAGCTTATAACTCCAGAGATTAAAAAAGCGCAAGAAGCTGGTATTAGTGCGATTGTGGAGTGCAGTACAGTCGGCGTGGGGCGTCGGGCCGATATTGAACGAGCCGTGTCCGAGGCTGCCAATCTACCTCTGGTAATTCCAACAGGTATCTATCGAGAACCCTGGATTCCTGATTGGGCGTACGCGGCCAGCGAAGTCGAATTAACCGACTGGATGTTAGGTGAACTGCAAGGTGAAATTGAGCAGAGCGGGGTGCAAGCCGGTTGGATCAAGTTGAGTGCCGGGGATGAGGGCTTAACAGAGTGCGAAACCAAAATCCTGCGCGCGGCCATAACCGCAGCTCGAGACACGAATGCCGTCATTGGTAGCCATACGATCCAAGGCCGCGTTGTACGGGACCAGCTTGATATTATCGAGGCGATGGGGCATACCCCAGAGCGGTTCATTTGGATCCATACCCAAGCAGAACCGGATTTCGAGATACATCTGGAGATTGGAAGGCGTGGGACTTGGCTTGAGTATGACGCAATTGGGAACATTGATTTTGAAAATGATGAGTACTATATCCAAAGCATTCAACGCATATTAGATTCTGGTCTTGGTGAACAATTACTACTCAGTCATGACCGAGGGTGGTATGATCCAGCGGTACCGGGTGGGGGCGAGCCCAAACCATTCACCTATCTGCCAGACCAGTTTCTTCCCAAGTTGCGAGCCGTTGGGGTGGATGATGCAACGATCCATCAACTGACTCATACAAATCCCTATCGGGCATTTGCCCGTTGAAACTTAAAAGAGAAACCTCACAGCTGTTTGCATTTGACGCCAAAAGGACATTTCAGGTTGGATTTGCTTACTCGCGATTGAACCTGTGTGCAAGGAGGGTACAGATGGCAGGAAAACTAACAGGCAAGAATGTGGTCATCATCGTAGCCCAGGAGTTCGAGGACATCGAGCTTCTCTATCCAGTATTGAGATTGAGCGAGGAGGGAGCTGAGATCCTGGTGGTGCCGGTGTACGAGGGGCTCCACCCCCGTCCCCAATTGGACGGAAAGCCGGTCACGGGTCGTTTTGGTCACACCGTGCCTATTCCCGTGATGGGTGAGGGCATCAGATACACAGTAAGCAGCATCGAGGAACTCAGCGCTGGTAATGTCGACTGTTTGCTCTTTCCTGGTGGGTATTCGCCCGATGTCTTGCGGCTGCACGAAGGGACGCTCGAACTCGTGCGTGAGTGTCATCAACAGGGCAAGGTGCTGGCTGCCATCTGTCATGGTCCGTGGATTCTGATCTCGGCGGGGATCATGGAGGGGAGGCGAGCCACTGGCTACGTCGCGGTACGAGATGACCTGGTGAACGCGGGGGCGGAATTCGAGGATGTGCCAGCGGTGACAGACGGCAACATCATCACTGGTCGCGTGCCGGATGATCTACCCGAGTTCTGCCAGGAGATTATCAAGGCACTATCTGCCTAACCGGAGACTGAGGAACGGCTGCATAATGGTGGCTGGAGCCGACAGGGCTAACCCGCGGTTAGCCTTGGCGTGATATTGAATTTGGGTTGGCCAAGCGGTTCAGCTCGAGGCCGTTGTGCGTTGTCAGTAAGGAGCTATTCGTGCGAGCTGTCGTCTTTCCTGCCCCAAATAGTATTTCTCTAGAACAGGTCGACGATCCTCCTTGTGGAACAGACGAGGTCATTGTGGAGGTCACCCAGGTGGGGATATGTGGCACGGATTTGCACATATACCGTGATGAATACCTCACTGACTTCCCGCTGATCGCGGGTCATGAGTTTGCGGGGAAGATTGTCGAAGTAGGGGAAAACGTCACCCAGCTTCAATGTGGCGAACGAGTGGCCGTTGATCCGAATCTCTCTTGTGACCAGTGCTACTTCTGCCGTCAGCAACAAGCGAACCATTGTCTAAACTGGCAGGGAATAGGCATTACCCGCCAGGGAGGTTTTGCGGAGTATGTGGCCGTACCAGCCCGTGCTTGTTATCCGATACCAGATCTCTTGACCGATGCTCAGGGGGCCTTCGTTGAACCGCTCTCATGCGTGATACATGCCCTGAACCGTCTGCGCGTTTGGCCGGGTGACGAAGTATTGATTTTCGGGGCAGGGCCGATGGGTTTGTTGTTAGTTCAAGCTTTACATCATAGTGGGGCATCTCAGATAGTGGTTGTGGAGAAAGAGGCTGATCGACGAACCTTAGCCCAGGAAATGGGAGCTACCGCTGTTCTGGATTCCAAACCTGTCCAATTGGAGAGCCTGTGGCAATTGGCTCCTCATGGTTTCGCCGTCGTCATTGATGCCACTGGGGTGCCCGCAGTTATCGAGGGGGCACTTCGTTTCCTGAAGCCGCGTGGGCAATACCTGCAGTTCGGCGTGGCTCCAGAGGGTGTGACGATTCAGTGGTCGCCCTACGAGATTTTCCGTAAGGATTGGACGATCATTGGAAGTTTCGCGCTGTGTTATACCTTTCAACCAGCGATAGCGTGGTTGGTCAATCGAGTCGTAGATATCACGCCTCTAATCAGTCATACACTGCCACTAGCTGAGTTCAAGCGTGGTTTTCAAGACTTTGCCGACGGTCAGACACTGAAGGTACACCTTCGGCCTAAAGCGTGATGGGCAAGGACGGCATGGTTAGCGTTGAGGACGTTATTCGTATTCTTCAAAGCCTTTCGTCCAACAGCATACAGGTTTGGCTAACCGGTGGATGGGGAATCGATGCGCTGCTCTGTGAACAGACCCGTCATCACAAAGATCTCGATTTTCTTATGCTGGTGGACGATGTTGTTCGAATGCGTAAGCTCCTTGCCCTCGATGGTTATGAACTGAAGGAGTTCTGGTCCGAGAATAGTTGGGTTGTTGATTCCAATGGTGTCGAAATCCCAACAGCCTTTGTCCTTCATGATTCGGGAGGACGTGAGGTGGATGTGCACGCGATGCATCTTGATGATCATGGAAACGGGATCCCTGAATGGTCCGATGAAGGGTTAATATTCAAGAAGGAGGATCTTGGGTCAGAAGGTTTCATATCCGATTTTTCAGTCTCATGTATCTCACCGGAGATGCAAATGTTGTGTCATTTGGGATACGACCTGCCTGATGAACAGCTGCGAGATTTGGAGTTGCTACAAGAGAGATTTGGTCTTGGATTTCCTGATGAGCATTGAATGGTCGGGCCACGTAGTATCGAAGAGAAGATGATCGTTATGGACCGCTGCCGCTCGGCCCGCAACCGGTAGATGGCCAAGCGTTTGTTTTAGACTATCTCAACTTGAGGCGAAGTACATGGGATCAGAATGTGCGCTTTGTAACCCAGATTTGGGACCAATCATTTTTGAGAGCGCCTGTTGGCGACTTGTCATGAATCGAAACCAGAATTTACTGGGCAAGTGCTTGCTTGTTCTTCGTCGCCATTCCGAGGAGATCACAGACCTCTCCTTTGAAGAATGGAATGACCTTCGCGATCAAATTATTTTAATTACGATATCGCTGAGAAGGCAATTCGAGCCAGATCATTTCAATTACTCCTTTCTCCAAAATCAGGATAGACATGTCCATATGCACGTAATCCCTCGATATGAAGAACACCGAGAGTTTGCAGGGGTGCTTTTTACAGACCCCGACTATCCGAATCATTACGCAATCGACAGACCCGCGAAACAACTATCTGGCAATGTTTTCGATCAGCTAGCAGACACAACGAGAAACAACATCGCAAAGACCTTGAACATCTAACATCTCACTGGAACGGACGCAAAGGTTGGCTTTCCTTCGGATCGCTCGGCAAAGTACGGACAATCTTTAGTTGACTTACAATTCTGCGGAAATCCATCGGAACTGTTTAGCCATTAACAATCTCTGTTGGGAAGAGAAAGGATCTGGTCAATGGTCGGTTCATCTCATTCTGGAACTGCAGCCGAAGCTATTCAGCCATCGCCAAAGTCTTCACAACGACTTCACTATCTTGACTGGCTGCAAGTACTGGCCATCCTGGGCGTATTTCTATTCCACGCCGTCCATCCATTTGATGATCTGGCTGACTGGCATATCAAGAACGTGGAAAAAAGCATCCTGGCGACTTTCTTTATCGGTTTTTTCAATCTCTTTGGAATGCCGTTCTTTTTCTTGATGGCTGGGGCAACTAGTTGGTTCTCGCTGCAGCGACGCACTACGGGCCGCTATGTCAATGAGCGCGTTACGCGGTTGCTCATTCCATTCATTATCGGCGCCCTCCTGCTAACACCGATCCAGGCCTACTTTGAGTTGACTCACAAAGGATGGTGGCAGGGCGGCTCCATCGTCGATTTCATCCTCAGCGCCGAGGCTCGCACCTACTACTACACTGAATACCATTCGCTAACCCTCGGCCCCGAGATATTTGGCCTCGTGGGTTATCACCTTTGGTTCGTTGGCTTTCTATTTGCTTTTGCTACGATCGCGTTACCGCTCTTTACCTGGATGAATCATGATTCCGGAAAACGATTTGTTGCCAAATTGGTGGGGTTTGCTAAGTGGCGCGGGGGCCTCTTGGTGTTCGTCATACCTATCATCCTGATCCGCATCATCCTCCAACCATTCTTCCCAACGTACTCAGGATGGTCGGATTTCTTCTTCCTATTGTTTTTCTTTATCTCCGGGTACATCCTCGTTGCCGACAAGCGGTTCACGCAAGCCATTCGCCGGGACTGGCTGCTGTACCTGATTCTAGGCGTCATTTGCACGATGTTCTTCTTTTCGGTGGCGGCTGGCGTGCCGGTGGGCGATTGGATGAGGTCGCCTAGTACGACAATGTTCTATCCCTCGTGGACCTTACATGCTATCAATAGTTGGTGCTGGACGATGGTTATCTTTTACGTCGGAATGCGGTTCCTGGATTACGCGAATAAATGGCTCCGGTACGGCCGGGAAGCGAGCTATCCATTCTTCATTTTCCACCAACCGGTGATCATTTTCATCGCTTTTTATGCCGTGCAATGGGAGGTTGATCCTCTGATTAAGTTGTTGGTCGTAGTGATTGGCTCTTTTACTTTGTTGCTTATGTTGTACGAGTTGCTTGTCCGGCGAATTAATCCGGTCCGCGCTTTGTTTGGCATGAAGCCCCGAAGACGCGAAGAGGTGAAAGCTAATAAAACAATCGCTTGAAGCTGGGACCAACTCGGGAGAATGTTTACGGAAACTTTTACATCCTTTACGTCCCGGATTGATCTTCACGTATTCCGGTTCAGACTTGATTGTTAAGGCAAATTAAAAGTCACCGGAGTGGATGACTGACTGGCAGAGCCATATTTACGACCCAATGGCACAGTTTTAAACTTCTCAGAATTCAGCACGCGTAAGGTGAAAATTGTGAATAGCGCCTCTGAGTTTGCAACCGATGGGTGGTTTTAGAGAACGTCAAATAGGCAATAAAGGAGGGAGCAGTGAGTAGTATAAGAAGAGGTGATGTTAATGAGGAATGGGCGCATTCTGGTTACGTTGAGGCAGGTGATTTTATCTTCCTATCTTATTGTGTTGGAAACATTGGGAAGTCGGTCGAAGAGCAGGTAAATGGTGCTTTGGACCATATGGAAATGAAGCTGGCTAAAGTAAACCTCACGTTGAGCGATGTAGTAAAACTAGACGTTCTTCTGAGAGACGTGTGGAATATTCCTATCATGGAAAAAGTGTTCAAGGAAAGGTTTAGAGGAGAATATCCCGCACGTAAAACCATCTCCACAGATTTTGCTCACGTCGGGGGCCCGGATGGTCTGCATGTGCAGATCGATGGGATTGCATATAAAGGGAAGAAAGAGTAGGAAATACGAGCCTCCCGAGCTTCGCACGGTTTGTATCGGGATTCGGATTCGGTGCATGATGCACATTGATGGGATAGATGCGACGCCAACTCGCGCGGCGGCTCATCTCCACCACTAAGGTGCGAGCATTGTTTATATACAACAGGAATTTCAGAGTAGTGTGCTCTTAGGGTTCTGTTAATGATCAAAGGGCTCATTTTCGATTTCGACGGTCTCATCCTCGATACGGAGACTACAGATCTCCAGTCGTGGCAGGAGATCTACAGTGATTATGGGGTTACATTCCCAGTATCGCAATGGATGGATGCTTTGGGTGGTTCTCATGACCTCTTCGATCCGTACAGTTATCTGGTAAGTCAACTAGGTCAAGATGTTGACCTAGTCGAAGTACGAGCAAAGAAGAGCCATCTGGATACTGAACTCATTCAAGAGCAGCTTCCTCGACCAGGAGTTAAGGATTACATTGAAGACGCGAACAAGTTAGATTTGAGACTCGGCCTAGCCTCTAGTTCGGAGCGGGATTGGGTGCTTCCCCACCTATTTAGACTTGGACTGGCGTCACGATTTCAGAGTATCAAGTGTTCTGACGATGTTGTTCACACCAAACCCGCCCCCGATCTGTTTCATGCAGTCCTTCAAGAGTTGAATCTTCAATCCAACCAGGCGATCGCATTCGAGGATTCGTCCAATGGAGTCCTGGCAGCTAATCGAGCAGGGATCTACTGCGTGGCTGTGCCGAATGCAGTTACATCGCAGTTGTCGCTTGATCACGCGGATCTGCGAGTTGAATCCTTGGCAGAGTTACCACTGGAGGATCTCATTCAGCGTGTACAACAACATCTAAAGCGTGAGACCGAGAATTGACGTGCACGATGCGCCGTATCTTCACCCTTTGATGAAGGCGACTGGGGATGCGGTGTGAAAATGTATGGGTAGTGGCAATTGATCGCGGATGCGGACAAGCTCGAGACCTCCATCGGCTTATGAAGATACTTGAGTCTTAATGATGAAACTTTCAGTAGGAGATCCATCAATAATTTGGAATTCCATTCAACCTCAATCCGACGAGAAGACGGTTGTCATTATCGATGGGACGACAGTACGGGAAGTTGGGTACACTACCGAGGCTATTTCCGTTTTTGAGTTTGAAAACGAGGTGGCAGTACGCCGAGTTCAGACATTAAGTTCTAGGGAGATCGGCAATAGGGTTACGACATCGGAAATCCTTAGATCAAACTTCCAGCCAATCTCCCATCTGGATGAATCCGATGAACAAAAGATCTCTATTCGCTATGATGGCACTCGGGTGATTGGGAAGAAAAGAGTAGTTGGAGGAGAAGACACCCACATTGAGAGGTTCATATCTTCAGGGGTCTTTGATTATCACACTCTAGAAATGATCATTCGATTGCTTCCTTTTAAAGAGAAATATACTGTGGATGTACCGGTCTATCACGCACAGCTTGATCAAGAATTGGATGTCAAAGTTGGAGTTATTGGAATTGAGAAAGTTGACGTAGGTTTGGACGCGTTAGGTGCTTGGGTAGTTGAAACGGATTGGGGGTATGTCCGCCAATGGTATTGGATCGGAATGAAAGACAAGCTACTCTTGAGGCAGTCTATGTTCCCACGAGAGGGATTTGAAATCCACTTCGTCAGAAAGCCTAAGAGGCTTGATGGTGAATAACGACACGCTGCAGGTGAGTTCAAGGTTGTTATGCTGCTGTCATAGATACATTCACTAGCTGTCTTCTTGGACGAGACCAAGTCGCCTGGCCGGCTCAATTTGGAATTGTCTAGCAATCTCGAAGGTCTCTTCCACCGTCAAGATTGCTACGTTGGCACGGTTCTGGAGCCACTCATAGGCAGACTCGCGTGATGCAAAGAAGAGCATCTGGCTGCACCTTGGACTGTCAGGACCTCCTCGCATATCGGTCTTCCCACCGACAATGGAAACCATTGTGCCTTCTGGTTGAACATCGACTATGCTGTTGGGCGTGATGGTTACTCGTATTGACTCCCCGGTAATGGGATCCTGAGAGTCGATTTGAGCCGTTTTACCTACAACGCCGGGTGCATAGATCGCATCGTAGGCGCACCAGGCAAAAAGCTGTTTGTCATCCAGTGAAATGCGGTGAGCGGTCGGATTGAGCGATAGGACACCGCCGACCAAGCGCCCTTGGGAATCGATCTCTACATGTCCGGTCGCCTGATCTAGTACTGTCTGTACTTGCTCGAGTGACATCTCCCAGATTCTGGCGAGCTCATCGGGAGAAAGCGGCTTTCCTTTGGCCAGCGCCTTCATCGTCTTAATGGTGAGACGAAGGTCGAGCTCTAATGCCTCTTGTGGAATTGCATCATACGCCTCACGATATTCTTCAATTAACTCCTCTTTCTTAAGCTGTTCCATTTTTATGCCTCCTTCAATTTATTGGATGATAATCGCAGGTCGATTGATACTCCTTTACCCATTCATCCATAATCAACACTTAGTACCTACCGGCGAGAGAGGATTGCTCTTAGCACAAAACCGAGTGCCAGATCCACGAGTATCACTGCCAATATGATGTAGAAAACATTCATTGTCAGATACCTGTATGCTAACCACAATCCCCCCAGCAGCACCAGGATCGTGACCACAACTGTGATTGCGACAGTAACCACGCTGGTGATTCCTGCGGTTACTCCCTGAGTAATATAAGCCACCCAGCTCCCTGGGATGGAGTAAGTGAATTCCCTCGTACCCTCAGGCTTTCTAGTTTCAGAGTTGGTCGTCATCGTACTTCTCCTTTCATAAAGTGTCGGTTTTACTTACGGCAGTGTTGGTCTCAAGATTGCAATATTTGGACGCATTGTGATCACATTATCATACATGCAGAAATGTATGTATATTCAACAAAAAAAGAGATATTGTCTTCATTTCTCGATGCCTTTCAAGATCACGTCTGCCAGTGCTTCCGCATTCTTCCGAATGGATAAGGCTTTTTGATCTTGGATCCAGATGAGCCCCACGCCATTCATAAAGCTTATCAGAGCATAGGAGGCAGTTTCCACCGGAAGGTCGGATCGGATCTCTCCAGCTTGAATACCCTGTCTTAACAGTTCCTGGAAGTACGCAGCCAGCTGCCGTCGGCCCTTGATCGTATCTTTCATGATCGTTTCCAGTCCTTCCGTTAGCTCTACCTTACTCACAGTGAGCTCGAGAAGTGCGCGATATTCCTCGTCCTCCTCAGCGTATTCGAACATGCGAACAAGGAAACGCCGGAGGGTTTCTATGGGTGTCCCTCCCTTGGTAATGATCTCCTCGGCTAGTTGGTTGATCCCAGCGGATCTCTCAGTGACCAGTGCAATGTACAGTTCTTCCTTGCTGCCGAAGTGATAGTAGATCGCACCTCGAGTCACCCCAGCTGCGCGTGCGATATCTTCCAGCCGGGTCGCAGAGTAACCATTTTGACTGAAGACTTGCAAGGCTGCGCTGAGTATATTTTCGCGGGTGACTAAAGCTTCCTCTTTTGTTCTACGCATTGTATGCTCTATGCATCGCAATTTACATACATACTAGCACGTATGTATAGGTTTGTCAATGATGAATTTGAACTCATGAACTGCTTGGAAGGCCTGCTGAAGTTCATTATGCGGTACATCTACTATGGAAGTCACTAGCAGGTATCCAACCACTCACTGGAACAAACTGGGGTGCTTAGCGAATTGCATGCTATGATGATCAATGTGGGAGGGCGGAAGACTGGTGCAGTACCAAACCTTTGCTCATCAACTCCGAACCGGTAAGCGCAACACTCACTGATCCAACAAGCTCAATAAATGAGTAGTGGCCCCAATTAGGACTGATATCTGATGGTACGTTACAACAATCATTGGCGTCTATTGTTGATCATCTACTGTGCATTGGGATTCAGCGCATGCAACGTAATCAACCTCGAAAGCGAGGCAGATCTCCCAGACTTACCCTACGCCCTTGACCTACAGTCTGCCATCGATCAAGTTCTTATCGACAATCCTGTGGACCATCCCTTAGGTCTGTCAGCCGCGGTGATCGTTCCTGGGTATGAACCCTGGTTGGATGTTGCAGGATACTCTCAAGCTGATGTACCCATCACGACAGATATGATCTTTGACGCCGGGAGCATCGAGAAGAGTTTTCAAGCTGCCTTGATCATGGAGTTAGCCGCCGAAGGCCGTCTTGCTCTTGACGACCCAATCTCTGATTATTTACCGGATCTCCCAAACATGGATGAGAGCGCCACGATTCGCCAGCTCCTTAATCATACAAGTGGGATCGCCAATGTTTTTGAACATCCAGAATTTCCATGGCTGGGGCCGGATGTAGATTATTCAAGGAATTGGGAACTCGAGGAGGTATTCAGCAATTTTGTATTGCCGCCCTATGATTCTCCCGGACGAGTCCAACATTATTCAAGTACGAACTATTTACTTGCGACGAAAATCGTCGAGGTGGTCACTGGAAGTTCTGTACCATCTGAGATTCAACAGAGATTTCTGGAACCGATGAAACTTCAGCACACTTTTATCAGCATGGGTGAGGAACCCATCCTTGGAGATACTGTAGCACATGCGTGGATGGATGTTGACTCAGATGGAGTTCTTGAAGATATCTATGGGATACCCAGGACTTGGCAGGCGTCCCTTACGCACCCCGTGATGTTTGCGAATGCCAATGATCTTGCTCGTTGGACGCACTCTCTCTATCACGAAGGAATAATTCTAAACGCTTCCATGATGGAGGAAATGCTAACATTTCCTGAAGAAGTCCTGCGTGATCCAGAAGGGGGAATCTATGGATTAGGCGTTGTAGATTATTCCAACATTCTCGGTGAGGAGGCCATTGGGCACCTGGGATCTTCATTGGGTTATACAGCTGCAGCCTTATACTTGCCAGAGTATGAGATTTCAGTCGCGTGGTTGATCAATATAGGGCAAAGCCCACACGATTTAGCAGCTCGATTAATGCGTGAGACTTGGGCATCTGTTATGGAGGTCTTGGAGAAGAATCGGAATTGGCAACAATAAACCTTTATGTCATCAACGGATCCAAGGTACTCCAGGCTAGAATTGCAGTTAGTTTGGCAGAGTAGGGGCAACCTTCGCTTGCATTGCCATTCTGCTAGCAACGAGAAGGGTCCTGAACCGGAGGGTTGTGAGCACGCAAAATGTGAAGAACTGAAGTAGCAGATACGGTTCACTGTTTATTCCCATAAAGGATGAGATTGAATCATGGAAGATACAAGAATTATCCTTTCAGGATTATGGGTTGCCGTAATGTTGACTTTTCTTTGGGGGGATGTGCTGAGCATATTAGCAGGGGATGCTACACCGGGAGAAATGGCCGGTATCAAACCAACTCCGGGAATGTGGTTTGGGATCGCTGCTTTAATGTTGATCCCGATCCTTATGATTGTGCTGAACCTAATCTTGCCATATCCCGCGATCCGCTGGGTGAACATCATCGCAGCCGCCTTTTGGATCCTATTTAACCTCGTTTCATTATCTGGATACCCTCCTTACGAAAAATTTCTACTCATTGTAAGCATGGGCTTTAATGCATTGACTATCTGGTATGCGTGGAAGTGGGTTGTCTAGAATTGAGACTAATTGGCTGCGAAGATCACCCCACAGAGGAGTAGTCCTTTTTACGATAGGTCTACTTTGGGAGATCTTTTCTCCGCGAAGGAACAATGCAATCTTGGAGGAAACGCATGAAAGCGATTGTACACACGGCATACGGACCACCGGATGAACTTCAATTGAAAGATGTCGAGAAACCTGTACCCAAGGATGATGAAGTACTGATTAAAATTCATGCCACAACGGTAACAACTACGGATTGTAACGTTCGTAATATGACTTTTCTGCCTGCGTTGCTCCGGCTTCCCATGCGGATGGAGTTTGGTTTCCAAAAACCAAACATAGAGATACTTGGGATTGATCTGGCCGGCGAGATTGAAGCTATAGGCAGAGATGTGGAGCGATTTAAAATAGGCGACCAGGTTTTTGGAACACCCGAACCTGCTTTTGGCGCCCTTGCTGAGTACACATGCATGCCCGAAGATGGGGTGCTGGCGCATAAACCGATCAATATGACCTATGAGGAAGCAGCCTCCGTTACGTTAGCGGGTCATACCGCGTTGTTTTTCATCAGGGATCAGGGGAATATCCAGGCAGGACAAAAAGTGCTCGTCAATGGGGCTTCCGGAGCTGTTGGCACCTTTGCGGTTCAGCTCGCCAAATACTATGGAGCGGAAGTGACCGGCGTATGTAGTACGACGAACCTAGAATTGGTGAAATCCTTGGGTGCTGATAAAGTCATTGATTATACAAAAGAGGATTTCACCAAAACCGGTGAGACCTATGATGTAATCTTTGACGCGGTACACAAAAGTTCATTTTTGCGCTGCAGAAACTCACTAGGGGAAAAAGGTGTCTATCTTGTAACAATGCCTAGCCTGAAATTTTTACTTCAAACCTTATGGACGTCGGTGGTAGGTGACAAGAAAATCAAAAATGGGTCAAGGCACGCTACGGTGGATGATTTACTTTTCTTTAAAGAGCTTTTTGAAGAAGGAAAGCTAAAAGTGGTCATCGATAGATGCTATCCATTGGAAGAGACAGCCGAGGCGTTCAGGTATGTTGAGAAAGGGCACAAAAAGGGAAACGTCGTCATCAACGTGGAACATAACTGATAAAACCAGGAACCTGCTGCCCTTGTCCCCAAGCCAAAGATCTAGCGAGCGCGGACTCCGCGTACGATGCGATTTACCATCAAGCCTGGTACTTCGGCACTGTGCTTTTTCGTTGTAAGATCATAGCAACGCCGCTTAGTTCACGGACTTTACCACATGCCCTGGTCCATTCGAACAGCGTAAAATTTACGATTTATGACGATTCAGTTGTCGGCGTCGAGCGTTCTTCATTGTGTGCAAATCCCAAGAAGACAAGGAGACCAAGAATGAAACTAGACGGGAAAGTAGCACTCATCACCGGAGGTGGTTCTGGCATAGGGGCTGCAATTTCCGAGCGGTTCATTGCTGAAGGGGCGAGGATATGCATAACCGGTCGCCGTCAGGAAAAGCTCGACAAGGTGGCTCAATCCTTGCCGGAGGGGGCAGTGGTGACATGCGCCGGGGATGTAAGGAAGTTCGAAGATGCCAAGCGAATGGTGGAGACGGCGCTCGGAATCACTGGCAATCTCGACGCGTTGGTGAACAACGCAGCAATCGATCCGGGCGGTACCACCGTTGTTGATGTAGATCCGGAGCTATGGCACAGCGTCCTCGAAACTAACCTCACCGGTCCTATGTATCTTATGAAGGCATCCATACCACATATGATTGAAAGTGGTGGCGGTTCTATCATAAACGTCGCCTCATTGGGAGGCCTACGTTGCCTGCCTGGTATGCCCGCCTACTGTGCATCGAAGGCAGGTCTCATTATGCTCACGAAACAGGTTGCGCTGGATTTCGGTCCATCCAAGATCCGATGTAATGCGGTCTGTCCGGGTGGCACCAGGACGGTGATGTTGGAAGAGTCACTCAGCCCACTCGCTGACGTACTCGAGACAGATCTGGAGGGCGTTTTTGAGTGCATATCTTCGATGGTTCCTCTGAGGCGGACTGCGCATCCCAGTGAGATCACCGGTATTTGCAGTTACCTCGCCAGTGATGATTCCACGTTCATGACAGGGGCTGTTCTTCTACTCGATGGAGGAGCGGCGATCGTGGATGTTGCCGGAGCTGCGCTGTCCAATGCCGGCGTTAAGTGGGGCGTATGAGAAAGATTCTATTAAAGGGAGGAGCACCATGCCACAGCGAGAGGGTGAAACGGATTACAAGTACGAGGACTATGCGTCGGAATTGGCTTTCCATCGTCTTCCCCAGACAGCGGCGCTGGTTAATCAGAGTATGGAACTAACGCTCGATGTAGGGACAACATTCGAGCTAGCGTTTGTAGACCAAAACGAAGTTAGGTGGCAAAGCGAGGACGAGAGCGGCACGGACTGGTGCGAGGTAGTGGAAGTGGCACCGCAAACCTATTTCATTGATATGACTTTTACACTTCAACCTCGTCAGTCACAGACATTTGTCGTTAACATTGAAACTCGGCATGTGCTCGCAATCCGCACGACGATGCGTGAAGGCGATATTGGCAATGAACCCCGAGCGGTCCATGATTTCTCGGCTGGTGTGCTCGGTGATCCTGCCGTTCCGCCAACGGGGCGCAAGCCAGCGCCAACGCGAGACCTAATCGGCTTGCGCGGGCTCTATGTTTACAGCCCAACGCAGTGTTTCGAGCATATTTATCTGAATTCGAAGCGCTATGCCTGGCAGTGCATCGTAGGACCTTTGCGTGGTGAAAGCGATGTCGACATGGCTTCCGTCTATAAGTTCGACGATAATCAATACATCTTTACATTTCGTGAATTCGGTCTGCCCGTCTCCACTGTATTTTTCTATAACTGGGATCAGATGAGATCGACCGGCAAATTCTTCGCCATTGATGAAGACGGAGCCATTGCCAATACGCCTGCCGGCGCTCTCATCAAAAAGCTGTCAATGGCCTATTATCCGCTTGACATGCAGCCGTTATAAGACTTAACTAAGGAATGCATGAGTGAAACCTGGCTGATCGACATTGACCTGATGCGTATTAGTGAGATGTGAATCAAGGGACATAAATTAGAGATTTTCAAAGACAAGATCTTGGAAGAGATGCTTGGAAGATTGCAGTGCGAATGTATACTTTAGACACTAAGTGCAAACCATAAAGGGAGGATAATGCGATGGACGAGCCAAGAAGCGATATGGAAAGAGACATGGAAAAAGAAATGGAGAAAGAAATAGAGAAAGAGATTGAAAAACAGGTGACGAATTGGGTGACGGTGGCGATCACCGTCATCATCCAAGTTATTGTAATGTTCGTCATTGCGTTGGTATTGTTCAAGTTGGTGTGGGCGTGGGTTGTCCCCGACCTGTTCCCGGGTGCGGTCGATGAGGGTCTGATTGTCGCAGATCTGACATGGCTCACAGCTTTGAAATTAGGTGTGCTTGTTGCTGTGTTGGGCGGCTTTCCTCCCGCACTCTCCAACGCAGTTAGACAGCAGTAGCAATTGACAGTCACAAACTACACTTAGCATTGTAGCCTCGCGCTGGAGGTAGTGGCCATTAAGTTCTAGCGTGAAATACTCGGCGAATGGATCACGTCGCGAGTACTGTGACGTATTTAAGTCTTCGGCGCACGGCTCCTTGTGAGTATAGCTTTTCTCGCATCCCATTCTCTCGTCTTCCGCATTGGCAAGGATGTTATGAACGAGGCTTTTAGGGAGTTTATGAGTGAAGCGTACGGGTGTTACTCGCAGAAGCACGCCTCAGTTTTGGAACCCATCCTAAGACCAATGGCGAGTAAGATCGTTGAACTCGCGAAGTTGAATGGAAGAGAACAAGTATTAGATCTCGCCACAGGCACAGGCCTGATAGCCCGGACCATCGGGGGAAAAGTGGATTCCGTGGTTGGTATCGATATATCGCCAGGGATGCTTGTAAGAGCGCGCGCTCTGTCTGCGAGGGACTATGAGTTTGTTGCTGGGGATGCAATGAGGCTTCCTCTCAGTGACCAGTGCTTCGATCTCGTGACTTGTGGGCTTAGCCTTTCACACTTTCTGGATGTATCAGGTGCGCTGAGAGAAGTACTCCGAGTGCTTCACCCTAAGGGCTGTTTCATTGCATCGGCTTGGGGAACCGATGGAGAGAGTCCTTCAAAGGTGGCAGCCGCCGAAGTAAGAGATAAGTTTCTTGAGGATTGGGAGTTCACATTTGGGGGCACCTTGGACGAAGAGATGTGGGCCAATGCACAGAAAGGCTGTGAGATCCTCCAGCATGTCGGTTTTGACCATGTGCAAGTTGACAGCCAGTTTTTATCAGGCGAATATCGAGATTCAACTGAAGCTATAGATGCTGCACTAGCTTGGCCGCTTACCCGATACCGAGTGGCCAGGTTGTCTCGAGCGAAACAAAGCGAGTTCAGGGAGGAAACGGCCGCAGCGATTCGTGAAGTTGACAGCCTGCGTTGGTCCTCTGAGATGCTCTACTACCAGGCGATTCGTCCTGAGGACTGACGGAAGCCCAGATGAACAGTTCCATGAGAAGTGACTTGAATTGCAGGAAATGACAATTAGGGTTTCATACTGAATATGAGCACAGGATACCCAACAATGGGTAAGCTGGGCATGGAGTATCGCTCGATTCGCAGCTGTTGGATTCTACACAATAGATTTCCGTAAATAATGAAGATAGTGACCGAATCAAAGCGTGCCTGGAGGGTACTCATGAAAGCGGTCATATGCACAAAATGGGGATCACCAGATTATCTTGAACTTCAAGAAGTAGACAAACCTATCCCGAAGGACAATGAGGTACTGATACGAGTGTGTGCGACGACAGTATCAGCAGGAGACTGTGAACTTCGAGGTCTTAAATTCGCTCCAATGATGCAACTCCTCATGCGATTCGGATTTGGTTTCAGAGGTCCAAGAAAAAGCATCCTGGGGCAAGAATTGGCCGGGGAGATTGAAGCAGTAGGCAAAGATGTAAAACTATTTAAAGATGGTGACCAGATCTTTGCACATACCGGTATGGGTATGGGGGCCTATGCTGAGTACAACTGTCTGCCTGAAAAATCTGATGGGACAGAAGGGATACTGGCAATAAAACCCCCTAATATGACCTATGAGGAAGCCGCTGCAGTTCCTCTTGGGGGACTTGAAGCACTACATTACCTTAGGAAGGCAAAACTCCAGAGCGGAGAAAAGCTTTTGATCAATGGTGCGGGTGGAAGTATAGGTACCATTGCGGTACAGCTTGCTAAACACTTAGGAGCGGAAGTAACTGCCATAGATAGCACGAAGAAGTTAGACATGCTGCGCTTGATAGGTGCGGACCAGGTCATCGATTATACGCAAGAGGATTTCACTGAAAGTGGCCAGACCTATGATGTTATTTTTGATGTGGTAGGCAAGAGTCCCTTTTCACGCAGTGAAGGGTCATTAACGCAAACTGGGCGCTATCTTACATCTAATCCTCCGCCGTCACAGATGTTTCGAGCGCAAGGGACTTCGAGCAAGAGTAGCCGTGAAGTTTTGGGTGGGAATGTGAGCTATAGTCCTGAAGGTCTCTATTACCTTAAGGAGCGAATTGAAGCTGGGGATATTAAATCCGTCATCGATAGAACCTATCCGTTGGAACAGATGGCTGAGGCTCACAGGTTTGTTGATAGGGGAGGAAAACTGGGGAATGTAGTCATTACTGTTGAACATGTGAACACCACTTAACAGAAAGGTGCACCCAAAAAATATTCCGTGCCACCTTGGAGGAAACTCATGAAAGCGATCGTTTGCGCAGAATACGGATCACCGGATGTTCTTCAGCTTAAAGAGGTTGATAAGCCTATCCCTAAGGATGATCAAGCGCTGGTAAAAATTCATGCATCGTCCCTGAATGCAGCTGACTTTGAGACCCTAAGAGGTGAGTTCGTAGTCCGTATTGCGTCGCCATTTAAGCCAATGTACAAGATACTCGGAACCGACGTAGCTGGGCGGATCGAAGCGGTTGGCAGAAATGTAAAGGAGTTTCAGGCAGGCGATGAGATTTGGGGGGACTTATCATTTCCATATGGTTCTGGTGCTTTTGCTGAGTATGTATGTATTCCTGAAGAAGCTTTAAGGCTGAAACCTGCCAGCATGTCATTCGAGGAAGCCGCGGCCATACCTACAGCGGCTGTCGTCGCCTTGCAAAATCTTCTGGCTAAAGGGCCGATTGAGCCTGGACAGAAAGTTTTAATTAATGGTGCGGGTGGCGGTGTGGGTACCTTTGCGGTACAGCTAGCCAAATACTACGGGGCTGAAGTGACAGGCGTGGACCATACCAGGAAACTGGACATGATGCGCTCTATTGGTGCGGACCATGTCATCGATTACACACAAGAAGATTTCACCCAAAATGAAGGTGTTTATGATCTGGTTCTTGATGTTGTGGCATATCGGTCGATCTTTGCTTACAGGCGTGCTTTGGGTCCCGAGGGAATTTTTATCTATGTCGGTGGTTCCACGGGTGCAATATTCCAATCATTGCTTCTGGCACCTTTAATTTCAAAGTTCGGAAATAAGAAAATGGGTATTGGGGCTTGGAACCCAAACAAGAAGGAAGATTTGGATTTTTTGGCGGAGCTTTTTGAAGCCGGCAAGGTCTTACCCGTGATCGATAGACGTTACCCATTGGGTGAACTCCCTGAAGCTCTTCGATATCTTGAAGACGGACACGCACTTGGAAAAGTAGTGATAACTGTGGCACATAACGGCTAATTGGCCAAAGGCCAATTAGCTGAGAAGAATGACTATGTCATTCTTCAAGCAATCGGTGGAAACGCGACTAAGGCTAATATCAACTGAGCTTGAATGTTTGGAGAAAACTTGTGAAAGCAATTGTATATGAAGAATACGGATCACCGGATGTTCTTCAGTTCAAAGAGGTAGAAAAACCTGCGCCTAAAGTCGATGAAGTATTGGTAAAAGTCCATGCAGCGTCCGTTAACGCAGGTGACCTGGAAACCCTGAGAGGTGACTGGTTCGCCCGCTTCGGGGGGCCGCTAAGACCACAATACAAGATACCCGGAACTGACGTAGCCGGGCGGGTTGAATCAGTTGGGGGAGACGTAAAGCAGTTTCGGCCCGGTGATGAAATATGGGGGGACTTATCCTTTCCCTATGGTTTCGGCTCTTTTGCTGAGTATGTGTGTGTTTCTGAAAATGCATTAACGCTGAAGCCGACCAGTATGACCTTCGAGGAAGCAACAACCTACCCTCACTCGGCAATAATCACCCTTCAGAACCTTCGCGATAAAGGACGGATTCAACCAGGTAAAAAGGTTTTGATCAATGGTGCGGGTGGAGGTATGGGAACCTTTGCGGTGCAGATTGCCAAATACTACGGGGCTGAAGTGACTGGCGTGGACAGCACGAAGAAATTGGACATGCTGCGTTCGATTGGTGCAGACCACGTCATGGATTACACGCAAGAAGACTACACCAAAAGCGGGCAGCGTTATGACCTGATTCTGGATGTTGTGGCACATCGTTCGGTTTTCGATTACCGGCGTGCTTTGAATCCTGATGGGATTTTTATCTTCATCGGGGGTTCCTTGTCTACAGTTCTCCAAGTTGTATTCCTAGGAGCTTTAATTTCAAGGACGGGGATTCAGAAGATAGGTCTCAACAAGTGGGAACTAAATAATAGGGAGGATCTGGCTTTCTTGGCTGAGCTTTTTGAAGCTGGCAAGGTCGTACCCATTATTGATAGACGTTACCTGTTAAGTGAGGCCCCAGCTGCTCTCCGGTATCTTGAAGAGGGGCGCGCGCTTGGAAAAGTAGTAATCACTGTGGCGCAGGAAAACAAAACCTAAAGGGTGATTCACCTGCACAAATCATGCAATCTGGGAGGAAACTCATGAAAGCGGTCGTATGCTCGAAATACGGACCTCCGGAAGGTCTTCAACTCAAAGAAGTAGAAAAACCAGCTCCCAAGGATCATGAGGTGCTGATCAAAATTCATGCGACAACAGTGACATATGGAGATGCAGCACTTCGACGTATGAAGTTCCCTGTCAGGTTAGTGTTTGGTCTCTTTATGGGAGGCCTCGGAAAGGACAAAATATTGGGACATGAGTTAGCTGGGGTAATTGAGGAAGTAGGTAGAGATGTAACGTTGTTCAAGAAAGGGGACCAGGTTTTTGGATCTACTGGTTTTAGATCGGGTGCTCATGCCGAGTTCATTTGTCTTCCAGAAGATGGGATGGTGGCAATAAAACCAGCCAACATAACTTTTGAGGAAGCCGCCGTCGTTCCTGTTGGTGGAAACACAGCGCTGTATATTCTTAAAGATGGGAATATCCAGAGCGGACAAAGTGTCCTGATCTATGGCGCTTCTGGAAGTGTAGGTACTTATGCGGTACAGCTTGCCAAGTACTTTGGGGCGGAAGTTACTGGGGTATGCAGTACTGCGAACTTGGAGATGGTGATAACTCTGGGGGCCGACAGGGTCATTGACTACACTCAAGAGGATTTCACCCAAAGTGGTGAGACCTATGATGTCATTTTTGATGCGGTGAGAAAGATCTCGTCGGGACATATTGAAGGATCGCTAAAGGAGGGAGGCATCTTTCTTTCCGTTGCTTCTCCCACAAAGGAAAAGCCGGAAAATTTAAACTTCCTCAAAGAGCTTATTGAGGCGGGAAAGATAAAGGCGTTCATAGACAGGCGCTATCCCTTGGAACAGATAGTTGAGGCTCACAGGTATGTCGACAAGGGACATAAAAGGGGAAATGTGGTTATCGTAGTGGTGGATAATAACAAAACTTGAGAAAGGCTGAGCCATTCTATGGCAAGATTGTATTTTCACTCCCCCTTCGAAGCCAGTTTCTCTTTTACGTTTGGTTAGAACTCATCACCCCGAGATTTGAGCAATGCCAGATGTTGAATGGCGATGATGGTCTTCGCGTCGCTAATCTCACCCCGGGCGATCATCGTCATCGATTCCTGAAATGACAGGAATTTCACCTGGATATCTTCTTCTTTAACAGGAAGCCCCTCCTCTATATATATTCGATCCGTGTGGTCGACGAGGCCAAGAAAGAGGTGAATACGTTCGGAAGTCCCTCCTGGGCTTGGGTAGATTGTGGTAATTGGGTGTAAATCACCAGGCACCACATAACCAGCCTCTTCTAAAATCTCTTTCGAGGCGATTTCAACGGCGTTATGGCCAGGATCGATGATACCAGCCGCAATCTCCAGCAACCATGCTTGCCTTGCTCCACTCTCCTTGACAATTTCGGGGTCGATACTCGCATAGACGGGGTACCGAAATTGACGAGTTAAGACAACGACATCTTCCTCAGGATCGTAGAGCAACACCCCAACCGAGTCACCTCGCTCGAAGTTGATTCGCGTGATCTCCTCACTCATGTGACCATCAAATCGCCGGTATTGGAGCGTCGCCCTAATGACACGGAACATGCTTCTATAGGAATAATCTTCAGTACAATCGATGATCTTTACCCAAATACTTTCCTCTGGATGGTCCTTAATATCTAGGGACATGTTTTTTCCTTATCTGAATTCGGTAGCACAACCACTAAGGTCGCCCCTCATCACTGCCTCGTTCTGAGGAATCTACCTTGGTCATTCGAGGCGCAAGTTTCCAGATTATTGAGAGATGAAATGTGTTTATGTGGGGTGGATTTCACCCAACCTTTATAAACGCATCTATATGCCTCAGTTGGTTAACTATCCTTAAGAAATGCAAAATAAAGCCAGATGTGAAAGGCGAGAAATCCAATGCCGAATAGCAAATATAACCCGAGATCTACCTTTGGGATGATACTTGAAAGGTTGAGGTCTAACAAAATGGCACCAAGGGCATATGCCATACTATCGAGGAGAGCGATTAACACTGCCGAATAGAAAAACACGGTCCATGGTTTATCTGGGGAAGGAAGGGTATGCGCCTGCCAACGAAAAGCAGTCCTCAGCTCCTCGGGTTCGAACTGATCATCGTGTTGAATAAAAAATTCCTTGATTTGGTTCATGGCCTGCGCACTCTCATGCCATGCCTGCCTTAGGCGTATGATTTTTAGGAAATACAACCAGCCAACTGCGCATAAGATCCACAGGAGAAGCGTGCCGATAGATTGCGGCAGGTCTGCTTCTCGAGATAATATCGCGAGGACTCCTGTGGCGATCACACCGAAGGCTAATAAATAGAAATTGACCATCGTATGACGGTCCTGCATAGCTTCACTGGCAGTGATCCTGGCATATTCGAATTCCAATTTGAGGATATCAACTGAATAAAGGGGCTTAATCAGGGGTGATTTATCGGGCGGTGGTGGTGGAGGTTCGGGACTCGGACGACGATTGAGTGCCAGGATCAGCCTCATAACCAGGATATTAGCAATCAAAAAACCGAATGAAATGGCAACATTGCTTATGTTTAACATAATCGCATTATAGAGATTTTCCATCATGAGTTCAAATAACCGCCGGATTGGAAGAAATTTCTACGCTCTTCAAAGAATGATATAGAGAGGGTTAAAAGGCCCACTGTTGTTCCTAAGATGTTACAGCAATACTGTCAGCTTACGTGTCACCGCACAGGGCGAACTGCAGCTCCCTAGGCGAGTGGTCAACTGATCCGAACTGACCATGATAGATATGGGTGCAGCTTCTTCACGATGAATCACATTTCCAATGGACTGGCCTTCTTTTCCCAATCTCACTCGGGGGGATCGATCGTACAGCGTGATTTAATGATTGCACTTTCCTGTAGAGGCTAAAGCTATTGGTGAGGCACCACCCTTAGATGGTCAACCAACATCAAGTTTTCCCCACAAAAAATGTCAAGATCTCCTTATGTCCATGACGGCTCATATTACATTACGCTGTACGAGCGTGGATTGCTGAATCTGGATCAGATCCAAAATGGATCCTTTGCAAGGATCTACGGATAACCAGATGAGGCTTTGTGGTTTTTCACATGTTTATTGGCGAGCTAGCAAATGACAGGTGGGCTCTGAGAATCCGCCAGCATCAGCCATCAAACCTTATCCGATCGACATGAATGCCTTGAGACCCATTATTTGACATTGGAAGATCTTGCGAATATTGCAGGGACATTAGGCCTTGTCTTGTCTGTATATATCTTCGTTACAAGCCGCTTTGATAGGAGACCAAGATTGAATGTCGACTTGTGCGAGGATGTGTGTGAGAACGGAGGCCAGCAAATCGGGCTATGCCGCAGGAGAATATGGTTTATCTCGACGTCAGCAACTCTGGGAACCGAAGAGTCAAGGTTGTGAAAGCACAGATAGAACTGGCTAATAGTTTCCTTTTTATGCGGTGGCGAAATTGCGAGTGAAATTGCCCGTGCTTAACAAACGGCAAGAGTGTGCCATTCTGGTTACCGCCTGGCGACAGTTTCACCTACTCAACTGAAAGCTCGAACTTCAAGAGTTGGCTGGATCAACAAGGCGAATCAGGCAATGTCTTCGCGCGAGGACTGATAGTCGATGCAATCGGCAATAGGTATTGAAGTCCTTGGCACAAATTCAGCCTTCTAGGATTCGAACACGGGCGGTGAGGCTTTACCGCATCAACTTCATTTGCATTACTACGTGAGAATTGCGTGCAAACCACTAGACGACGATAGATCAGGAGGGAATCATGAGGCAACTAGGATTGAAACAAGTATCAGTAATCTTGGTTTTTGGTGCAGTTGGGTGGGCTCTTTGTGGAGCGATCATGTTTATTGGAATGTCTGTGATGGATCTTCAGACAACGTTGATCGTTCATGCGATCGGGGCACCGATCATCTTTACGCTACTATCACTGCTCTACTTTACGAAGTTTCGGTACACCTCACCATTGCAAACAGCAATCGCGTTTTTCATACAAGTCATACTGATGGACTTCTTCATCGTCGCATTACTCATCAATCGCAGTTTTGATATGTTCCTAAGCCCTCTCGGCACCTGGATTCCTTTTGTGCTCATATTCCTTTCGACATATCTGACGGGATTATGGGTTGAAAAGCAGGGGAAAGAACCAAAGACGGCTTACCCTTAGGGATTGGTTAATTGTTCGAAAGCCGAAGGTGAGAGGGGGACGCGGTATGAGTTGTAGACAGGGAAAATTTGTAGTTGAGGCATGAGCTTCCGGTGAGGGATCGCCTTCTAGAGGCCAACCAACTTCAAGTCTTCCCGACATCGAATATCAAAGTCTTATTGTGTCGATGACAACTCGTCGTAACTTTCCCTGTCAGAGCATTGGTTGTTGGGCCCAATTCTCACGCAAAAAGGGTTCTTCAAGGATCTGCGTGCAAACAGAGGGGATTGAAGGTCTTTTCCGGATATTCAATAGTTTTACGCAGAGAGGCAAATTGATTCAGTTTCAGGTTCATCCACGCAGGTTCTCATCTTTATCTCAAGTGGAGGTCGGTCATGGAATCGCACTACTCATCTCAAAAACGGACGCGAGATCTCATTGCTTTCTTTGTGCTTGCTTATGCTTTTTCGTGGCTGGTTGGGATTCCATTAGCGCTGAGTAACCAGGGCGTCATTCAACCGGTTCTCCCCGAATGGGCGCATTACCTATTCGCTTTCGGTCCTTTACTCTCAGCGTTCTTCGTGACATGGTTAAGCGAAGGCAGATCGGGCCTGAGGGTTCTAGGTTCTCGCATAGTTATGTGGAAAGTTCGCCCAATTTGGTGGGTTGTAGCTCTGTCACCTCTCCTGATCGGTCTGGCCGTCTCCCTCTTACTAAACGCATTTACTCCAGAAGAGATTACCCTGGCCACTCTTGGTGAGGTTGAGTTTCTTCCTCCTTTAGGGATTGGAGCGCTCTTGCTTTGGATTCTTACCTTTGGCGTCGGTGAGGAGACTGGGTGGAGAGGCTACGCCCTTCCCCGCCTCCAATACGGTCGAAGCGCATTCCCGGCAACAATCATCCTTTGGATCTTCTGGGCTCTGTGGCATCTCCCAGTGTTCTTCTACTTGTACGATCCTTCCATCGCACTTGGATGGTTCATTGGCTTGTTTGCGGGAGCTGTACTCTTCACATGGCTCTTTAACAGCACAGCCGGAAGCGTACTAATTGGTACAGTTTGGCACGGATGCTTCAATTACATAACCTCCCCACAAGCTGGCGCTGGAATGCTCGCAACTGTTGTGAGCACGATTGTAATGATCTGGGCAGTGGTTATCGTTGTGGTTTACAAACCCACCAATCTCTCCCATGCGGAGAAGGTCACAAAATAAGCTCTTTTCATGGCATCCCATAGTGTGGTATTGCGCATATCGACTCGATGGATCGGACTGGGGATTCAGCGGCATAAGTGGGAAATGAGCGACAGGCGGACCAATGGGCCAGGATGTGATTGGTCGAATCCCGGTCGCTCAACTCGTATCTGGTAGATCTAGGGAAAACCCTTCTGACAAAGGAGGTTCAATGACACAGATTTCAACTGGCCATGTCTGGAGAAGATGGGTGATCGCTAACTCACTAGGCGAACTATTGGGCCTTGGTGCCACTCTCGCCATCGGCGCCACGCTCTTCTCAGGCGTTGCGGAAGCCCAAGGAATAGGACCTACGCTCTTAACCGCCGTCCTGATGACTGCGACCGGCGCCCTTGAAGGATTCATCGTAGGCTTGGCGCAGTGGTCGGTGCTGCGCTTCACCGTCGCTGGCATCACTCGTCGCATGTGGGTTGTTGCAACAATCGTCGGCGCGGTTCTCGCATGGCTGTTGGGTTCAATACCAATGACCATTGCAGGTCTATCCATTGAATCTACAACTTCGGGGACCGAGGAGCCTCCCCAAGCCCTTGTCCTCATTCTTGCTGCTGTGCTCGGGCTTGCTGCTGGGTTGATCCTTAGCGTCGCCCAGTGGAGAGTGCTCAGAGGCAACGTTACACGAGCATGGCGGTGGCTTCCCGCGAACGCACTTGCTTGGGCTGCCGGTTTGCCTCTCATCTTCGCAGGCATTAACCAGGCTCAGGAGGTGGACCAAGTATTCTACGCGATTCTCATCATGGGATCGACCCTAGTCGTCGCCGGCGGGGTGGTTGGAGCCATCCATGGTGTTGCCTTGATTGCATTCATCCCTCGACAAAGCGCGTAATGTAGATCAACAATTCGCCGGAAGGGATCACGCGTGAAGTGCGTAAAGTAATTGCGATAACTTTATGGGCTGCACTCTAGAAAAAGGACTGGACATGCATCTCAAGGCTGATCCGTCTTACAAACACGGTTTTCTTTCATTCAGAAGGGAGGTGATTGAATGATGTTGGATACCAGGATCATCATTTCAGGATTGTGGGTAGCTACAATGTTGACCTATCTTTGGGGGGATGTGCTGCGGATTTTTGCCGGTGACGCTAAACCAGGAGAAGTCCTAGGCAAGAAAGCATCTCAGGGAATGTGGCTGCTGATTTCAATCCTGTTCCTGATTCCGATTGTGATGCTTGTTCTGAACCTAACGTTGCCGTATCCCGCGATCCGCTGGGTAAACATAATCGTTGCCATATTTCTTGTCGTGCTTAATCTCTTTGGCTTGCCTTACAAGGGCGCTTATGACAATTTTCTGATTGTTGTGAGTTTTGTGTTCAATGCTCTGACGGTCTGGTACTCATGGCAGTGGGTAACATGAAATAGAGCCTCATAAAATTCGAAGCACATTTAGGAGAGTGAATGTTGCTCCTTTAGGTCAGCCAGGCAACGGTCATAGGTGTGTCGACAAAAGGTGCAAAAAGGCGGTGGACTTCTTCATCGTCGGATTACTCATCAATCGCAATCTCGAAATGTTCCCAAGCCCTCTCGGAACCTAGATTCCTTTTGTGTTCATATTCCTTTCGACATATCTGACGAGGTTATGGATTGAAAGGCAGGGTAAAAGGCTAAGGTCGGCTTATCATTAGGTAATTATTCAACGATTCGGTTGAAGATTCCATAACACTGCCTAACCATCTACAGTAGTCGACCCCAGTAGATAGTTTAAATGTGCATGCTTTCAACTTATGAGGACAGCTCTACAGTTTTCAAGTAAACTTTGAACGGGGAGGCTGCCCTTAGGGGGTAAAGTTGAACAGGTGAACAGTATTTCGCGGAGCTCAGAGCCGTTAAGTTTTCCCAAGTTTATTAGATAGCTTACAGCGTAATTAATGGATAATAGCCGGATCAGAGCGACCTTTGGTGTATCCCATGAAAGCAATTGTATGGACAGATTACGGACCACCGGATGTTCTTGAATTAAGAGAAGTAGAAAAACCCACCCCCAAGGGCGACGAGGTACTCATAAAAATATATGCGACCACAGTAACAACTGGGGACTGTGAACAGCGAAGTCTTAAGTTGCCATTCTGGCACAGGCTCCCCATGCGAGCGTATGTGGGTTTTGAAAGACCAACGAGAATAACGATACTTGGGATGGAGTTAGCCGGGGAAATTGAATCGGTAGGGGTAGATGTAAAACGGTATAAAGAAGGTGACCAAGTTTTTGCAGCTACCGGTTTCGTTAGAATGGGTACATGTGCTGAGTACATATGTCTGCCTGAAGAGCCTGAAGGTGGAGCGCTAGCACTAAAACCGGTCAATATGAGTTATGAGGAAGCCGCCGCCGTTCCTGTTGGGGGACTTGAAGCATTGAATTTTCTCAGACAAGGTAATATCCAAAGCGGGGAAAAGGTTCTGATTAATGGTGCCGCTGGGACGATAGGTCCTTTTGCAGTCCAACTTGCCAAGTACTTTGGGGCTGAGGTGACCGGCGTAGACAGTAGGAGTAAGTTGGACATGTTGCGCTCGATTGGTGCAGACCATGTCATTGATTACACGCAAGAAGATTTCACGCAGAGTGGTGAGAATTATGATTTCATTCTTGATGTGGTTAGCAAGAGTTCGTTTTCAGGTAGTATAAGATCGCTGAAGCAGAATGGACGTTATCTTATAGCTAATCCTGGGCTGACGCAGATGGTTCGAGGGCGTTGGAACTCAATGACAGGTAGCAAGAACGTGATATTCGGGGCAGCACATCCAAAGACTGAAGATTTAATCTACCTCAAAGAGCTTATTGAGGTAGGTGAGATAAGATCGGTCATAGATCGAACCTATCTGTTGGAACAAACCCCCGAAGCCCACAGATATGTCGAAACAGGGCACAAGGTGGGTCAGGTTGTCATAGCTGTGGGTCATAATGGCTAATTGGTCCGAGGCCAATTAGCCTAAAAGAATGACTGCGTTATTCTTCAGGCATTGGGAGTGAATGCCAATTTTTAATCCACCCCGAGTGAGCATGGTCGTCAGGTGGCATGAATAAATTCGGAGGTGAGGAGCAATAGTGATCTATTCGGGTGATTTCTCCAAAGAAACAACTATTGAATATGCGCTTGAACAATTCAAACGTCATGGTTGAGCAGAATCGGTTCTCCTTGCGGTCAGCAAGGCAACTGGTCGGAACTGTGAGTGTATTCCCCACATTGCCATCGGTTTACAAGGAGGCCTGATGGCGGGTGAGGTGTGTGGGGCTGTTTCAGGTGCTGCATTGGCGATCGGACTTCTATATGGAGAGGATCAAGACGAAGCAGTCACTCACTTGACAGAACAATTCGTGCATCGATTCGCAGAAGTGAATGGCGCTGTTCGTTGCATCGATATCGTCGGCTTCAACATAAGCGCCGTAGAGGAAGACATAGACCTGAGCAGCGTAATTGGGATCCTAACCTTTCTCGCTCGAGGCGGAAAGAGACATTGTAGTGGGATCGTGAGTAGCGCTGTTGAGGTGCTCCTAGACCAGTTGGAGGAATGGGAAGCTTAGAGAAAACTGTAGATGTTCGTGGATCTTTATTCCGAAGTGCTAGTTACACCATAGTTAGGTCTACTTCAGGAGATAGTTCCACCGCCCGTGATCAAAGCAATGTTGGAGGGTATTTATGAAAGCAGTTGTATATGAAGAATATGGGCCACCAGAGGTTCTTCAGCTTAAAGAGGTAGAAAAGCCTGCTCCAAGAGACGATGAAGTCTTGGTGAAAATTCGTGCAGCATCTGTAAATTATGGTGATTGGGCAGCTCTGATAGGTAAACCGTTCTTAGTCCGCCTAATGAATGGGCCTCGAAGACCAAGAAACAAGATACTCGGAGATGACATAGCTGGGCGGGTTGAAGCGGTTGGCACAAAGGTCAAACAGTTTCAACCGGGTGATGAGGTATTCGGATTTAGCCATTTTGGCGCTTTTGCCGAGTATCGGTGTGTTCCTGAAGACTATTTAGCATTGAAACCAACTCATATATCTTTTGAGGAAGCAGCGGTCGTACCCATTGCTGCAACAACTGCCTTGCAGGGGCTTCGAGACAAAGGGCAGATTCAGTCGGGGCAAAAGGTTTTGATCAACGGCGCGTCTGGTGGAGTGGGCACCTTTGCGGTGCAGATTGCTAAATCCTTCGGGGCTGAAGTGACTGGCGTGTGCAGCACAATGAAAATAGACATGGTGCGCGCGCTTGGTGCAGACCATGTCATTGATTACACGGAGGAGGATTTCACCAAAAGTGAGCATCGATATGACATGATCCTTGCTCTCGGGGGATATCATTCAATTTCAGACTATGCACGATCATTAAGTCAAGAGGGGATCTATGTCTGTATCGGTGGTACTATGGCTCAATACTTTCAAGCTTTGCTCTTGGGTCCTTTCATTTCAATGGTGGGGAGCAAAGAATTGGGCGTTGCGATGCCGAGACCAAATCAAAAAGATTTAGCTTTGTTGATGGACCTTTTTGAGGCTGACAAAGTAGTACCTATCATTGATAAACGTTACCCGTTGAGTGAAGTCCCTGAAGCACTCCGGTATTTTGGAAGTGGGCACGCCAAGGGTAAATTGGTCATCACCGTGGACGGCTAATTGGCCTTTAGCCAATTCGCTTATAAGAATGACTGCGTCATTCTTCAAGCATGGGGAAAGAATGCCAATTGAGGTTCGCTTCAGGTGAGCTTATTCATTGTGTTTTTTCAATGGGGATGCAAGGAATGAATAAAACAGAGAAGTTTTGGGACAAAATCGCAAATAGGTATGCAAAGCAAGAATTGAAGCTTGAAGAGATCGAAATCAAGACGGTTGAAAAGGCTAAAAACCATCTTAATGTTGGCGATGTTGTTTTGGATTACGGAAGTGGGCCTGGAACAATGACCAATGCAATTGCTAGTTATGTGAATGAGATTCATGCAATTGATATATCGTCCAAAATGATCGAACTCGCAAAAGCAGAGGCGGATGAGCGCGAGATTGAGAATATACATTATGCGCAGGCAACTATCTTTGATGAAAGGTTTAAAGCTGAAACATTTGATGTGATCTTGGCTTTCAACATTCTGCATTTATTGGAGGACACTCACATCATTTTGCAAAGGATAAACAAACTACTTAGACCGGGAGGGATATTGATTTCTGCGACACCTTGTCTGGGGGAGAAAAATGCATTTATAGGTGTTTTCATATCCCTCCTAAGTAGAATCGGGATATTTCCCTATCTGAAGATTCTTAAAATCTCTGAACTAGAAGACTTGATCGTTAGTGGAAATTTTCAAATTGTTGTAGCCGAGAATATTGATCCTGGCCCGCCGAGCCACTTCATTGTCGCGAGGAAGTTACCGAGAACGTAACAAATCACTTTGGCGTACTGCATTTGCACTCCAAAGGAGCCTTTCCAGTTGCTAGTGGCATAGTCATTGTCCTGCAACTTTTGTAACAACTGCCGGTGAGTAAGCATCAGGTTTTGTTAGATTGTATGGTGTATTATCGAGTCCTCCCCTGAAAATGGCCGGATCAAAGCAATCAAGGAGTACTTTCATGAAAGCCGTTGTGACGACAAAATACGGACCACCGGAAGTTCTTCAAATTCAGGAAGTTGAAAAACCGACTCCTGAGGATGACGAAATACTTATCAGAGTGCGTGCGACAACAGTAACAGCGGGTGACTGTGAGATTCGAAGCCTCAAATTGCCGCTCGGGTATCAGCTAGTGTTGCGAATGGGATTTGGGTTCAGCAAACCAAGAAATCCAATACCGGGCACTGAGGTGGCCGGGGAAATTGAAGAAGTAGGAGTGGATGTAACGCAATTTAGAGTAGGAGACAAAGTATTTGGAGCAACTGGTATGACTTTCGGTGCGAATGCTGAGTACGTGTGCGTACCGGAGAAACCCGGTGAGATGGAAGGTGGGGTGATCAGAATGCCTTCCAATATGACCTTCGAGGAAGCTGCAACCATTCCTTTTGGGGGACGAGATGCATTGCATTTTCTCAGATTGGGAAACATTCAAGAGGGACAAAAGATATTGATCAATGGTGCGGGTGGAAGCATAGGCACCTTTGCGATACAGCTTGCCAAGTACTACGGCGCCGAAGTGACTGCAGTGGATAGCACTAAGAAGTTGGACATGTTGCGCTCCCTAGGTGCAGACTACGTCGTCGATTACACGCAAGAGGATTTCACCAAAAACGGTGTGGTCTATGATGTTATTTTTGACGTGATCGGTAAGGTTTCCTTTTCACGTAGTGAAGGTTCGATAAAGGAAAACGGAACCTACCTTTTGGCGAACCCGGTATCTCAAATGACCCAGGCGCTGTGGGCCAGAATGAGGAGCAATACGAAAATAATTATGCAGACAGCCAGCGGGACGATCGCAGATTTAGTTTTCCTTAGAGGTCTAATTGAGGAGGGCAAGTTAAAAACGGTCATAGATAGAGCCTATCCGTTGGAGCAAATTGTTGAGGCTCACAGGTATGTCGAAGGTGGGGGCAAACTGGGGAATGTAGTTATTATCGTGTGACATAAGGATAAAGCCTAATCGTGAAGTCATTATCCGGAAATCGTTATGCGGCAAGGAGGGGCATTATGACAAAGGAAAAATTCCTGACCGTGCGTTGGAATAATATACTAACCTTGGGGCTGGGGATTCCCACTCTGGTTTATGTCCTCTTTGCGTTCTCCACTTCGATTTCGTCGGAGATGAGTGGATTGATCGGGCTTGCGATTATCGGGGTGCTTTATTGACTGATTATCGAAGGTCATACCGCCATGCGGTTCGCATGGCTTCGGCAAAACTCGGCTAATGACGATGCAGTTAAGCAGGTGTTTTCTCTTCCAATCACCCTCATCAGGATTGCTTACAATCTTGTATTCTGGATTTTCTTGCTTCCATTCTTTACGGCGATGGAATACAGTACTGGCTTTAGGGTGTTTACCGTAATTATTCTAGTGAGGCTCGTTGCTAATCTGTATGCGAACCTCGTCCTTGAGCAGCCGGAGCAGTACGAAAGTTATCCATTCCGGGCGTGAATAGTTGAAAGATAAAACTGATACAAGGTGATAAGTTAAGCGTTCAAGAGTTTTATGGGCGCGTTTTGTTAGATTTCACAGACTATGTTTTTATGAACTCATCTGAAGATAACCGGGTCAAGGCAGCCTTGGAGGAAATTCATGAAAGCAATTGTGTACACACAATTTGGACCCCCGGAGTTTTTGAAGCTCAAGTTCGGCATCATCACGTGGACAACACCATTGGACAATGTCGGAGAATGTCGCATTGATGATCTGCCAGTGTTGATGAAGTATGGAGGAGCGGGGATACACTTCATGTTTATTGGAAAGAGATACCGTGCTTCGTTCAATTTCCTCGAGTATCCAAGGGTTGTGATTGCGCTCAACAGAAAAGTAGGAATTGTGCAAGATGTTTCATTCTCGACTCGCCGACCAGATGAGATAATTCAACTTTTACAAAATACAGTGTCCGCATAGAGTGCCGCACAGTGTCCCGGTGGAGCGCATGGTTATGTCGCTGACACTTCACAGTAGAAATCAAGGCGAAGTCTTGTGACCGCCAGCGCTTGAGTTAAGATCGTTATACAACCTCTTCTGATATCTGATCTTTATGATGAGCAAGGAGTTGAATCGATGGAAGAAACTATCCTCTCACTTGAGAATGGCGCCATGGAACGCTGGCGCAATGGGGATCCTTGGGGCTTTGTTGAAATCAGCGCCGAGGATGTCATTTATATAGACCCTCAACTGACCAAGCCCATCTTCGGACTGGATGAGTACACGACTTACATGAAGGGGATTGAGGGGAAGGTCCATTACCAGCGTTCGGAATTCATCGAACCCAAGGTTGTAATCACCGGCGATGCAGCGCTGCTATCGTACAATTATCGCTCTTCAGTCATCACGCCGGAGGGGGAGACCACCAGTCAATCTCTCTGGAATGCAACGGAGGTGTATTTCCGGCGAGAAGACCATTGGAGAATCGTCCATACGCATTGGTCCTATCTCCCGCACAAGCTCCCCGAGATGTTGGAAATCCCCGTTCCAGTGCAGATGTCTCAGAAAGAATATGATGGGACGTTGGGCGAGGTCATGGCGCTCGAATCGGCGGCGATGGAACGCTGGCGCAATGGTGATCCATGGGGGTTCACTGAAATCAGCGCTCCTGAGGTAACGTACTTCGACACGGGGACGCTGCAGCGAATCGATGGTCTGGAAGCCTTGAAATCCGAATATGCTCAACGCGAGGGGAAGATCTTCTACGACGTCATGGATTTCATCGATCCGAGAGTCCATGTCTGTGGAGATATGGTGGTTTTGACATACCGATTCCTATCTACTTCGCTGAATCAGGACGGCTCGGTTTCGAACAGAACACCTTGGAACTGCACAGAGGTCTTCGTGAGGATTGAAGACCAATGGAAGATCATCCACACGCACTGGTCGTACATCAAGGGCCAGAGGATATGACCTCTCAACCCTTGGTTGCACACACTTTCCGTAAAAGTAAAGGATGCTTGGATTGATTGGGCGTCCAAAACATCGATAAACCCGACCCTGCCAATTGGCCGTGTGTTCGTTCAACAACGCATGCTCAGATACTCAGCGTGAAGGAGGGAAACGCGCATTGAAAGAGACGAGTAGAGTCACGCCTATCATACTGGCCTTATGCATTCTTGGAGGTGCCATCATCCTCACCTTGAACCTGGTCTATCCACCCGCGCCACTTCCCGATGATGCCCCCGCGACGGATTTTTCAGCCACGCGGGCCATGCAGGATCTGGAAGTCATTGCCCAAGAGCCTCGTCCTATGGGGGTCTTCCCGAGTCATGCTGCAGCTCGAGACTATCTTCTGGAGGAAATCCGCGCAATCGGCCTGGAACCGCAGGTACAGGATACATTTGGTTTTAGGCTTGTCGAGCCCGGTTTTTTGATTGGCGGAGGCGTGGAGAATATCCTTGTTCGTTTGCCCGGGACCCATCCCGATGGCGCCATTCTGCTGATTGCGCATTATGACTCCACACCTGGCGGTCCTGGCGCAGGAGACAATGGGTCGGGGGTCGTCACAATCCTGGAAATCTTGCGTGCGCTGCACCCTAGCCCAACTTTACGTCATGATGTGATTTTCCTGTTCACGGATGGCCATGAACCCGGCATCATCGGCACACACGCCTTTGCAGCCCAACATCCGTGGTTTAGTGACATCAAGCTTGTGATCAACATTGATCTGCGCGGCGTTGGCCCGCTGGTGCTTGCACACAACATCCATGGAAATGACTCTTGGATCCCGGCATTATCCCGCACAGCGGGAAGACCCGCATACATATCTCTGCCATCTCATCTCTTTCCTGGCGGTGAGAATGACTTGATTCCATTCAATCAGGTAGGCGTAACGGGGGTTAGTTTCGCATCGACCGCTTTCATCCAAGAGATCCATACTTCACTGGACCGACCCGAGATGGTCGAGCCCAGCGCCGTGCAACAAGCCGGAAACCAACTCTTGGCACTGGTACGCTATTTGGGTGATCAGCCTACGTTGGAGATAGACGCTCCCGAGCAGACCTTCTTTCCTGTGTTGGGAAAGTTGGTCCGTTATCACTCAAGTTGGGCGGTGCCCCTGGGGATCGTCGCAGGATTGGTTTTCCTGGGAACGCTCTGGTACGGCTTCGTGAATGGAAGGTTGACTTGGAAGGGTTTGGGTCTGGGAATGCTCACCTTCCTGATTTGCCTCGTACTTAGCATTGGAGTTGCCATGCTGCTTTGGCAGGGGATTCAGTTAATTCATCCTGAATATGAATATTCCTCACTTCGCCCACACTTGAGCGATGATCAACTCTACACAATCGGATTCATCCTTTTAGCGCTTGCCATGATGGCGTCTGTGGTTGCACTGGTACGCAAGAAAATCACCTCCCTCGACCTGATTGCTGGAATGCTCGTGGTTTGGGTCCTGGTCGTGGTAACAACAACAATCCTGGTTCCTGCAACCAGTTACTTGGCGACCTGGGTACTGTTGGCGAATTCGTTGGCAATCCTGTTGGCATTCATGGTCCAATCGAGAAAGGATGCGTGGTTTTTATCCGGAATAGGTTTCCTCGCCAGTGCCATCCTTGCCACCCTCTTGTGGATACCCCTGATTTACATCGCTTTCATTGGTCCGGGTTTCACGATGTTTTGGATGGTGATTGCTTTAGCTGCTCTCTGGTTAGGTGCTATGATGCCCCTCCTGGACTGGATCACCTCTCGGAAGAGGTGGTCGCTGCCTGTGGTATCCCTGATATTGGCGGTAGGTTTAATTGTCACCGGTAACTTCCTGGTCGGTAGAGATTCACCTCCTCCGATGGTCAACTCGATTGGCTACAGTCTTGACGCGGAAAGCAGTGAGGCCCATTGGGTTGCGTTTATTGGTGGTTATCGAACCGATGCGCGTACCGTAGAGGATTATCAGGTCGCATTTCCAGAAAGCATGGACGAGAGACAAACCCGTCTGTTGGTGGATCCCATTCGACAGGACTATACGGATATTCTCCCGGCAGCTCCGCCATTTTCGGTCCTGACAAGCACAGCCCCAGTTCTGACATTTGAAGGTCCCCAGCTTGAAGTGCTTGAAGATGAGTGGGTTGTTGATCGCCGGGTGGTGAGGATCAAGGTCATGACATCGATGCATGACCGTGTCTATGTCATCATCCCTGAAGAGTCGCCACTCCTGGCCATCACCGTGCCCGAGAATGAAAGATCCGAATTACCCCCAGTCGACGGTTGGGAATGGATGTTGCGCTTCGATGGCACACCTATAGAAGGCATCGAGATGAGTTTGGAATTCTCAGACAAAGGATCTATTCAAATTCTGGTTATCGAAGAAAAGACAGGTTTGCCTTCCTTCCCCGGGTTGTCGACTCAACCGGAACCCGGGACGATGCCATCGCCTGGCGAATTCTACCAGGGGGTTCCAGCGGATTTCACATCGATCCACAGGCTCTTTGAAATCTCGAAGTCAAGCGGGGGCTGATCTCCAATGTTAAGCCGTACACCGAGATGAGCGACTTTCATGAGTGTGGAGTTCAACGTGTCGTACAGGAATCGACCCCATTGATCCTGAGCACGGGATACGCGAGAATGAGTCTATGGACTACGGGCGCGGGTCATCACGCGGTCGTTGTGCGACATCAAATTTAATCATAAAGGGCTATCAGAATGGATGAATCGGAAAGACTAGACTCGCAGACAACCGTGCTGGAGTTGCGAGAGGCGATAGGTCATTTCGTGAAGGAACGTTCCTGGGAGCGTTATCATACGCCAAAGAATCTCGCGATGAGCATCGCTATTGAGGCAGCCGAGGTAATGGAACGCTTTCAGTGGTATACGGCTGAGGAGAGTGTCGCTCTCGTTAAGGATACTGAAGTTTGTAGGGACGTAGCTGATGAACTGGCTGATGTCGTAATCTATTGTCTGGCTCTTTCTAACCAGGCTGATATAGACCTTAGCTCTGCCATCCGTGCCAAGTTAGATCGGAATATGGATAGATTCCCTATTGGTTATGATCCAACATGAATACGTCGGATACCAGGCAATGTCTAATGCAACAGAACAAAGCATTGAAGCGGAGTCAGCCTTAGCGCAAGGATACGTATGAGTAATCTTGTTGCACCACCCAATTCGCGAACGATAGTTGTTCTTCAAGTTTACGAAATAGCTGGAGCTGTCTAGTCTATCGAGAGCCTTAACGATGTTGCAGTCGCGTGGTGTCTCACCACGCCAACCGCCTGGTGACTCAGCTACTGCCAATGTGCGGATGAAAGCCGTGGAAAGGATACTAGGATCCATGAAGATGGATGTGAAGAACCGGATCAGAGAGCGGATCACCCAGATGAGCGACCGGATCGTCGACCTCACATGCCGTCTCGTCGCAATCCCCACAGAGAATCCCCCAGGGCGCTCCTATGCCGAGTGTGTGGAGTTGATTGAAGCCGAGCTGGATGCGCTCGATCTACCGTATGAAGTGATTGAGGTACCAGGAGGTGGTGAGTATCCACGATATGTACTTATAAGCGGATATGGCACAGGCCCAACGTTGTATCTGCATGGTCATTACGATGTCGTTTTGGCAAATCACCCCAGTCAGTTTAATCCGATCATTCACGATGGTCGAATTGAGGGGCGTGGCACATCAGATATGAAGGGTGGCATCGCTGCAATGGTGTACGCATTGAGCGCATTGCGACCGGAGAAGCTGAATGGACGCATAGAGATAGTCTTGGTGCCGGATGAGGAGACAGGTGGTAGATTAGGTTGCGAATTCCTGGCAAGATCTGATCGCTTTGCTCGGGATGGAATTGGGGTGATCGTAGGCGAACCAACCAGTGGCGTGATTTGGAACGCGAGCCGAGGCGCAGTGACATTGCGGGTGAGGGTCAAGGGAAAGCTAGCTCATGTGGCGCTTCATTACGAAGGGCGCAATGCGTTTGAAGGAGCTCTGCCGATCCTCACCGCGCTCCAAGAATTGAAAGCGCAGGTTGAGAAGCAACGAACATCGTTCACCATTGAGCCAGAGGGGGCGAAGCGCTCCATCTTGATGCTTGGAGGTGAGGTTACTGGAGGGCGCCAATTCAACACGGTTCCGGACCAATTCTCATTTACAATCGAGCGCCGATTTAACCCAGAAGAAGATCTCGAGAGGGAAAAGAAGGCGCTTCTCGAGGCTATTGATGGTGCTCGACCCAAGTGGGTGGAGGTTGAGGTGGAGGTGATTCAAGAGGGAGAGTCGAGCGCAACGGATGAAGATAGCACGGTGGGTCGAGCCTTGGCCGATTCGATCGAAGATGTGACCGGAAATCGACCATCCTTTGAGCTTTGTCCAGGTCTGCTCGAGTCGCGTTTTTACTCGCGCCGTGGCATGCCTGCTCTGGCGTACGGACCTGGAGTTCTATCGGTCTCGCATGGTCCAGAGGAGTACGTCGAAGTGGAGCGTTTGGTGGAATGCACGGAGATTTATGCATTGACTGCGCTAAAGCTGCTCCGGAGGGAGTGATGCTTGGAATAAACCCGCTGCGAACGATCTAGGATGTACTTTAATTGGATATCGTTGGATTCGAACCCTCGGTTGCTCAGCTTCCAATCCGTGGGAAGCGTTGCAGATGTGAGAGGAGTGAAAAGCGCATCACATCTCGAAGGAAAGGAGCGTTCTTTATAGATAACTGCTTTCGCTTACACTTCGGAGTTGTCGTGCTTCGTCTACAACAAGGGGGTCGAGTATGAAAAAGCTTGTCATTGTGCTTAGTGTCATCATAGTGGCTATGTTGATGGGAACTCCCGCAGTCCCGGCCGAAGCTGACCCTAGTTTCACAATCGAACTACTCAATCCCCCGAAAAAAGGATTGATGGAACTGGCAGTGGGAGAAACATACACATTTGACATCGAAATCACGAGCTACGAACCCTTTGTTTTGGCTATTGCCATGACCGATGCGTATTATCCCGGGCGTGATGTCTTCTGGCATGGCAGTGATAGGGCAATACAAGACACCTCGGCCATGCTTCACCTCACAATGACAGGCAAAAGCTCAACCGACGATTTAACTGCTGTGTGCGATTGGCCTGAACCTGCAGATTGCTGGCCTGAGGGTGTGGCTCCAGTGTCGATCGTCGTGGGCGTACGCTACAAGGGTGGGTTGGTCGTTTCGGAGATCTTTCCATTTGCCGTCATTGTGCCCTAGCGTACAGGCAAAGTTGGGTAATCCTTTGTTCTGTCCCACTAAGTGGAATCTGGTTGGGTGAGGACACGGACAACCAATCGCTGAGCGAAGATTCGAGAGTGGGTCAGGAAGTGGCCACACGCTCGTATACATCGCTCGGCAATTTGACGGAAGTGACACGCGCTGCAGTTGGATAGGTCAACATCCTCCAGGTGTTTCTTTTTAACTCTACAAAATCAATGTGAAGTGTGGAACTCCGATGTCTTCCAAATATGCTAATGATCGGAAATCGATTGTTTGGGATTTGAATAGGCAAGTTTAACGCTCGATCGAAAAGTCAAATATAAGTTATTGGACTCGCCCCCGAGGGCTGGTTGTTATTGTTATCTGTGGACTTGATGGTAAGGTCCACATCGAAACTCAAAACCTTTGTTTTCAGCGGTAGATAAGGTAAAAGAATTCAATGTTCAAACACTTGACCAATACAACTATTCTGATTGCGGTAGTTACCCTGGTCAGCGCGTGTGGCCCGTCAGCATCTGCTGTTCAACCCTCAGCCACAATCATTTCTCCACCAACAACGGTGGGAACTTCTTCATCGATCGCAATCTCTACGTCTATTCCGCCGACCGAGGCAGGCCCTTTGTCAGGGACTGCACGGGCACCAACCGTTGATGCAATTACTCTCGAGACTGTGGATGAAATTGAACCATTACAAACGCTCATTGGGCATGAAGCTAGGGTTACAGAACTGACCTTTTCAGGGGATGGTCTCTACCTTGCTTCGTCTAGTGACGACATGACGATCAAGCTATGGGACACAGAGAGTAGAGAATTGGTTCATTCATTCAAGATGACCATGTTGGATATGAAAGACATTGCCTTTTCACCGGATGGCAGTTTATTGGCTTCTGGGGAGGCAGTGTGGGGAGTGGAAAGTAAGCGGGAGCTCTATACGCTCGAACGGGGAGGTCATTTTCCAGCCCCCGTAGCATTTTCTCCGGACGGATCATTGCTCGCCGTAGCCTTGGCGAATCAACCAATTCAAATGTGGGACGTCGCCAGTGGGCAGGTGGTGCGTACCTTTGAGAGGCAGGCGGATAACGTTGCGTTCAATATTGAGTTTTCACCCGATGGCACACTGTTGGCCGCCGGTGGACTTGGTGGTACCGTGAGGTTGTGGGATATTAACACTGGGCGAATAGCCAATACTCTTGAGTATGGTGATGAAACGGGAGTTCACGACATTGCGTTCTCGCCCGACGGCAGTCTTCTAGCGTCAGGGGGCACGGTTCCCACAGTACGTCTGTGGGACGTCGCAAGTGGAGAAGTTATCAAGACGATGAGCCTCCGAGATGGATTGTATAGCGTGGTCTTCTCACCTGACGGCACTATCGTGGCCTCTGCAGGTGGTGACCAAAAAGCAGTTCTATTGTGGGATGTTGCCAGTGGAAGGTTGCTTCGTTCATTACCGCATCATGATCAACTGATGGCAGTGGCTTTTTCGCCGGATGGTAAACTCTTGGCCTCCGCTGGTTATGACAAAATGATCGTTCTGTGGGGCATACCTCATTGAGGCTGCTCACCTGATGCCTCGCACAAACTCGTAGGTTCTTTGAAGAATTGGGCAAGGCAACGTTGGGGCGATGCTCATTTCGGTCACGTGAGGTTCTTGAGTCGGAAGATATCTCACGACGGGATCAAATATGGGAGGGGATTTTGTAATGACGGAAGAGATGATCGGATATTGCGGCTACAACTGCCATCTATGTGCAGCGAGGTCGGGTGACGCTGCCGTCAGAAAGCAACTTGTAGACGGGTGGCGGAAAATTTTTGGGCATATGCATTACACGGCGGAAAATGTCAAGTGCGATGGTTGCCTCAGCGATGGTCGGTTGGCAGATAAGGCGTGCAAGGCTAGACCATGCGCGATCGAGCGTGGTGTGAAGAACTGCGCTTACTGTGAAGATTTCGCTTGTGAAAAGGTGAGGCATCTATTGGGGAGTCGCGAGGGCATGTTGATCTTCTGTCGTCCAGAGGGGGCGATGGTGACAGAGGAGGAGTACGACTTGTGTATGCGACAGTTCGATAGCATGCCTAATGTGATAAGGATGCTTGTTGATGCGGGGAAGCTGGCGGGGTGGGTTGTGGGGAGTCCAAAGGAGTAGGGGCTGTAACTTTGAAGGTCGTCGTTCAATCTCTAACAAACCGACAGCTAGATGCATTTCAGGATCATTTGGTCAGGATCTATCGGGATGCATTCAGTGTGTTCCCTTATTTTGAAGAAGACGCAGAGGTGGAGGATTTCGCACGGTCACTTCCCCTGCATGTGGAAAGTGAAGGATTTCGTATTGTGGTAGCGTTGCGGGATCCGTCAGAACAGGTAGTCGGCTTTGCGTATGGATTAGCAAACACCACTGACCAGTTTTGGTATAAGCGAGTAGCGAAAGCGGTAGAACCTTGGGTATTGACAGAATGGCTGAGGGGCAGTTTTCGGTTAGTGGAAATGGCGGTTACGCCCGAAGCGCAGGGACAAGGGATCGGCGGTCTTTTACATGACCACTTGCTGATAGGGCTGTCATACCGGAAAGCTGTGTTGTCAACGCTGGCAGCCGAGACGAGTGCCTATTGGATGTACCTTAAACGAGGCTGGAGGGTTCTGCTTGACGATTATTTCTTTCCGGGTGTAGCAAGGCCCTACCGAATTATGGGGCTTGAGCTGGGTGGGGGAGAAGATAATGAACCATAGCCTCCGCTCGCAACTTATCTAGCCGATTGGAGCTACTACCATTCATGAAACACACTGTTGGCAGATGTCAAGAATCAGTGCTTATGAAGTAAACAGACTTGTTATTCTCACGTGAGGAAAGATGAACGAGGTGGTTGAGCTTGTAGCCTTCGAACTGCTATAAAATATACTTTCGTTCTGTGGTACACGAGACTATCCATGGTGGAGCGTGTTTATGACAAGCCTCTCAACGATCATCATCACGTTAGCCCTGGTGTTTTACACCATTGGTGTGTGGAGCGAGCGTTTTGCGGGAAGATTGAAAGCGTGGCACCTTGTATTTTTCTGGTTGGGATTCATTTGTGATACCTTGGGCACCGGCATGATGTTCGAGATGGCTGGAGGCCTGACATTTGATTTCCATGGCCTGACAGGGCTGCTGGCCATTGTTTTGATGTTTGTACATGCAGTCTGGGCAACGGTGGTATTGCTGAGGAAAGATGAACGGTGGATACTCAATTTCCACAAATTCAGTGTCGTTGTTTGGGCAATCTGGCTTGTCCCATATCTTGGCCCGATGATTTTCGGTATGGGATGATGGTTCTTCTGATTTCATATTGATCGCTGCGTAGAATCTCGCATTGGTGGATAGAGTTGCCGCTCTCATTTGAGATTAGATGAGTGGGAGTACCTTCTTTAAAACGAACGGGATCATCAAAAACTCGAAACTGTCAAGCGGAAGGTTTTTGTCAGGGAAGTGGTATGTAGTTATCACCCTCGATACAAATTACAGGTTATGATCATGAGCGTTTGAGTACAGATTACATACCTAACATTAAAACTATGGGTCGGTTTGAAGCTGTTATCGCAAATCCATCAGGAATAGAAAATGTAACTGGAAGGATTAAAAAGAAATGGCATTTGAGGAAATAGAAGTTAAGAAATACGAAAAAAGAGTGACTCCATTCGAGCGCTTATTTTCACATTCTCCATACGCCATCGTAACAATGGTCGCACGGATTAAGGGAGATGTGACCGAAGGCATGCTTACAAATGCTGTTTCCAAAGTAGAGCAAAGACATCCGAATCTCAGAGTTCGGATAAAGCAGGATGAGGATCACATCCCATGGTTTACGTCAGATGGGGTTAATGATATTCCAGTGAAGATAGTAGCTCGAAAATCTGATGATCATTGGATTCAAGTTGTTCATGAGGAGTATGAGATTCCGTTTGAATTTGATAAAGATCCGGCTATTCGGTTTATCTTGGTTCAATCGCCCACCATATCCGAGTTGATCATACTATGTCATCACATCATCTGTGATGGATTGTCATTGGCTTATCTTGTTCGGGACTTAATGCTTCATCTTGCGGATCCAACTCGAGGAGTTGAAGTGTTACCTGATCCGGTTCCAATTGACGAGGATAATCTACCCGATGATGTTTCACTTAACTCGATAGTCAAGTTCTTGGTCAATCGGATCAATAAGAAATGGAAACAAGATGAGATCTTTTTTGATCAGGAAGACTACAGAAACCTCAGTGAAGCCTATTGGATGAATTTCACACATCGAATGTTCTCCGTTGAATTGTCCGAGGCTCAGACTTCTGCATTAGTTGCTCGATGTAGAGAAGAGGAAGTAACCGTAAACACTGCAATAACGACAGCTTTTGTTGGTGCGCAAACCATCGTTCAAGGGGAAAAGCCCTATCATTCAAGTATTGGTGTTGCAGTTAGCCTCAGAGATCGCCTTCCGAGACCTGCGGGTGAAGTCATCGGATTTTATGCAGGGTTTGTAATGCCGAAATACAAGTATGATAGCAAAAGCACGTTCTGGGAGAATGCACGAAGGTTCCATCGAAAAATCAATCCGCTCTATACAAACCAAAATCTCTTTCAAAACGCTATCTTGTGTAATTATCGTGAGCCAGCCATTATTGAATCCAGTGATTTCAAATTGTTAGGCGGTCTTGTCCCACCGCATTTCTCAAGGTATCAGAAGATTTCTGAATTCAGCAAACGAGATGACGTAGTTCTATCTCTACTTAAAAGAAGAAACATGGACTCTCTCGATGAGATCTATATGGGAACAGCAGTAACAAACCTCACACGTTTGGATTTTCCGAGAGAGTATGGAACATTAGAGTTAGATCGCTTGATCATGAATCCTGGAAGTTCCGCTCCCCTGGCTAAGGTCAATTTAGTAGTGGGCGCGGTTACCTGTGCTGGAAAACTCAGCTTAGTTTTGGAGTATGCAGAAGAAACGATTGATACAGGAACTATGGAACGAGTAAAAGAAAAAGCGATGGAGTTTTTACTTGGTGAATAGGTGAAACGATATTGCTTATTCACTATGGGGATACTATCGGGAAATCTTGGGTTGATGGTGAAGCGCTCGATAATGTCGATCAAACTAAATGAGGCATGCACTCTACACCATGCCAATTCTATTGTCGATGATTTGCCTCTATTAATTCACTCACTGGTTCATCAGAGAAAGGCGCACACTATCTTGGCGAATTAGCGATAAAGGGAAGCATCACTGGTAGTTGGGTCGGGATGACGAACCTGTCACCCACTACTCGGTGCCGTCGATTCAGAGCATAACAAAAGTGGGGAACTGGAGACTGAAATAAGTGCTGTTAGGTCTCATTAAGTACCATAAGGAGTAAATTCATGATGGATGTAAGTCACTACAGCTCCAAGAAGAAGCATCTTCTTACTGATTTCGATAAGACACTCCGATTGGTGAATGATGTTTTTACTCGGCGGTTCGGGCAAGAACAGACAATTGATTTAATGGATCAAGCAAGGAAAGAGTACGAGGAAATCATTCCATCTATTCCATATATCGGGGGCAAACAACCATTCACCCAATTCATTATCTCAACGGCGTGGTCCTTGTCGATGTATCGAGTTTTGAAATCGATTGGCACTCCGGTCGAAGAAATTGGGAAACTCACCTTTGAGGCGAGCGCAAAATACGTAGGTGAGTCTCCCGAGTACATCAAACGCATACTGGGTTTCCTAACATTCACGTCGAGTTTTCGACGTCGGTTACAGCGGAGGGCAGAGGAATCTCATCGGAGGGAGTATCCGGGTGATTATGTGTTTAACTACATCGAAGGCGATGGAATCGACTTTGATTATGGTGTTGATTATTTAGAATGTGCGTCATGCAAGTTCCTTGAGAGTCAGGACGCAATAGAGCTTGCTCCTTATCTGTGTACTGCGGATATTCCATATAGCGAAACCTTAAACTGGGGGTTGATAAGGACAAAGACGCTGGCTGAAGGATACAGTCATTGCGATTTCCGGTTTAAAAAAGGTGGGGAAACACATGTCGCTGTGCCGAAGGACATAGAGAGCTTCATTGAGCGTCATAGAAGCCGTTAAGGAGAGGCGTATCGGCCTCACAATCTTCATCAACTGACAATGGCTCGAGAGCGGATCAATGAGTATGATGGAATTGAGCAGCCACCTCTTGCTTGGCAATTCCGAATGCAAAAGGTGGTCGTCGTGATTAAACGCCGATCCGGATGAACTCACACTCTTCAGAGAAGTAAGAACTTATAGGATCATTCTTTACAATTTCTCATAGGTGAACGGATGAAGATAAAGCTCATACCCCCAACTTATCTCAACGTGCTCTTAATCCTTGAGATCCTTCTGCACTTCATTGCGCCAGTGCGCCAAATCGTCGAAGCACCGTTCACGTACTTCGGAGTTATTCTCTTGATCGCAGGGCTGTTGCTGAATATCTACACTGTAAGATATCTGGAAAGATTCGGCACGACAATTAACTATCTCGAGGATGCCCATAGACTCGTCGTAACCGGTCCATTTAGAAGAAGCCGGAATCCGATCTATCTGAGCGGAGTTATGCTCTCGCTCGGTATTGCTATTTTCCTAGGTTCATTAATTACCTTTGTGATTCCAATATTGCTATTTTTATTATTGAACTACCTCTACATTCCCAACGAGGAATTGAGACTCGAGGAGTTATTCGGTAATGAGTTTGTCGAATATAAGCATCGAGTTAGAAGATGGATATAAAGTGAGGGTTGTGAATTCACCTCTGTACAATCGACTATATTATTCGCCACAGAAGACCAGGAAGATTGTGCGAATCAATTGTGGGATTCTTTGATGTAAATGCAGGGAGTCTAGGTGCTGGAGAGATATCTTGGAGCTGAGGCTGTTCTGCATGGTCATGAAGCTCATTTGTAAGAAGAGAAATACTCAATTCCATCATTCGTTGTGCGCTGGCAGCAGAAAACAAAAAAGTGGTTGATGATAATGAGTCACCACAATGGGAGGATGGAGGATCATTGAGGACGTCATATGGGGTTGAAGAGTTTGGAGCGACGTCCATAGGGTTGGTTAGGAGATGATCACATGTTGATGAATAAAGGATTATGCTGGACAGCAATAGTGGTGGGGATATTGATACTCGTAGGAGGAATAACAGCCTGCGGAGGGGGTGAAACGATCGAGCCAACACAAGATGAAGAGATACCATCTATTGGAACCGAGGAATCTGTAAGGGTGGCAACGTCCACGGCGATATCCATCACTACGAGGGGACATGGGCTCATCGCATTTGAATCCTACCGAACCGGTTCTCCGCTTATTTATGTTATGAATGCTGACGGGAGTGAGGAGAGACAACTCTCCGGTGGTATCCTAGCCGACCTTTCGCCGGATAGCCTCAAGATCGTGTACATATCCAGTGGAAGAAGCGGCAACAACGACATCTTTGTCATGAACCTCGACGGTAGCGACCGACGAAACGTGACCAACACCAACGCCAACGAATATCATCCCGTATGGTCCCCCGACGGATCTCAAATTCTCTTTAGCTCTGATCGTGATGGCGAGACAGGGGAATTGTCAGCAACAGAGATCTACGTAATGTTTGCAGACGGGGGCAATGTTCGGCGTTTGACTGAAAACAACGCAGCTGACGGTGAGCCGCGGTGGTCACCAGATGGTTTGCGCATCGTTTTCTATTCGATGCGCGATGGTGAATCAGGCGACGGATGGGACGCTGCAGAGATCTATACAATTGATGCGGACGGAAGCAATTTGCATCGCCTCACAAACAATAGCGTTTTGGATGTGTATCCAGCCTGGTCGCCTGATGGATCAAGAATTGCCTTTGTCTCTGAACGTGACGGTGTTATGAACATCTACACGATGAAGGTAAATGGCACAGAGGTCATCCAGATTACCGATCATCCATCGCCTGAATCCCGTCCAGCCTGGTCGCCAGATGGAAAACAACTTGCTTTTCATAGCTGGCAGGATGATCCTTATAGCGTGGCACTCTATGTGATTGATGTCACTGATGTATCGGGTGAAGGCCGACTTCCAGAGAGGCGGATGATCGCAGAGAGTGGAGGCCATCCTTCGTGGTCCGTTGCTCGTTGAGGGGATCGGTGAAATGATGAGGCATCAGAGATGTGGCAACGAGGGATGAGAGAAGGCAAGTTAATGTAAGCATCCTGCAGATTGAAAGGTCATTGGAGGAAGCGCTGGCACCTCGCTCAGAGTTTTGTGTTTCTCATGAGCCAGAGCATTCCCAACAGGATTGTCGACTCTATTTCGCGTGGAACTGACATCCATCGGTCTGCGGCTTCGTTCCGACGAGTTGAGTTCACTGTAGAGCGAATAGCCTCCGAATCCTTTGGTTAAATTATGAAATTCACAAGTTGAATCGATTCACATTATTTCTCATTGAGAATTAGTTGATTATGATGGTATATCATTGGTTTAAACGTCGTCGTTGAATACACAGCCGGGGGAGCCAAAGAATTCCATCCAAACCAGCAAGCCCTATTATGTTCGATGTAGGGTTCTTTTTGTACTCCAAATCATAAGGACATGGTCAATTCGTATTCTACGAATTGTGTGCATATGTTGGCATCTAAAAGAATGAAGATTGATCCAAGAATTGATTGACGATTTGTAGCTGTTGATCTGGAGTCTAATAGTTTGGTGAGACAATCACGTTGAAACGAAAGCTGATGAGTATCTCAACCGAACACTCACGCACTATCGAGAAGTTTTCCTCCTCTTCACCGCGCACCAATCCACAAATTCAAGCTTCCTTAAGTAAGGCCATCGAGAACTTCGAATGTGAAAATTATAGAACCGCAGTTTACCATTTCGAACGGACCTTTGGATTGGTTCAGTCGCAAGGTCCGGAAGACTTGCTTTTCGTGATCTCGATGTGCCTTGGAGTTTCGCATGCGGCCATTGGCGAACACGAAGCTTCGCTTAAGTGCCTTGATTTTGCTCAATCTCAACAAGGGTTAAGTGCAGAAGGAGAATGGCCGGAGAAATTAGTCAGACTTATTGATCTACTACAACTGCTGATAAGCACAAACAACATTGAAATGAAGTTTTCCGAAATTTTGTCGAAACTTCGAGAGGATGCAGGGATAATTCATGAAGAACTAACGATGGTGTCGCAGCAATTGCGCTCATCATTATTGGAAAGCCTCGATCTCATTCCTCACGCGAGCGTTAGCGTGATGCAAGAGGTTAAGAAATTTGATTTATCAGTAACCCCTAGCATTTACGTGCGACTTTTAGGCCATTTTGAAGCCTATTGTTCCGATGGCACTCCGCTCAGATTATGTCCTCATCGTAAGAGCCAGGACCTTTTTAAACTGATGACGACGGTTCCAGGTACAAGCTTCCACAAGGAACAACTTCATGCGATTTTCTGGGCAGATGAGGAGCCCTCTCAGGCCGCAGGCAAATTACACACTGCCGTCAGTCGTCTCCGAAACTCATTGAGTGAGGCTGGATTTGGGGATGATGCCATACTTTTCGAGGATGGATATTATCATTTCAATGAAGCTATCGTCGTACATTCAGACCTAGCTCAGTTCGAGTCGCATCGAGAGGCTGGCTCTCGATATGAGGCTATCGGAGAGACTGAGTTGGCCATATCTGAGTATGAATCAGCGATCGCGTTGTATCGTGGTGAGTACTTGCAAGGATTGGTCTGGGAGGATTGGTTACTTCCCCGCCGAGTACATATCGAACAGGAATTCATCGAATTACTCAGTCGAATCTCTAACTGTTATTATGTGTGTGAGCATTTTATGCAGGCGGCTGATTATTGTTACCGCGTCTTGGGCTATGACAATCTTCGTGAAGACATCTACAGGCGACTGATGCGCTGTTTGCATCACCAAGGACAAAGGAACCAAGCAATCAAGGTGTATAAGGAATTACAAAACGTGTTGAAACAGGAACTTGGTGTTGAGCCGATGCAACAGACGAAAGAACTCATTGAACTGATTAAGGAGGAGAGGCTTGTGTAATCCTGGTATCTACAGCGAATAAACAGACCTGCTCCAGTAGTAATACAGAGCCCCCAGCTACAATGTGAATCAATACGCTTGGGGCGGATTTATTTAAAGACAAGGTGTCTATTGAAAGACCAAACACAGGGGCATTACGTTTCATTCATCTTGAAAATTAAAAATGGAAGCAAGATGGATGGGTTCTTCAATGGCCAAGTCATCATGTCGGACGGACGTAAGATCGGACTTGCCGAGGGTTCGTACGTTGTCCGGGTACGAGTCGATTCCGATGGCGGCCTCACGCGTGGATCAATTTGCCATGAGGAATCCGGTCAACAAATCCACTTTCAAAGTGGGGATCAGGTCTATGAGTTCGTACAAAGCTTCCTTGTACAAGACGGTTTAGATTTCAACGGAGTGGCAAAAGATCCATCACAGGATTAGGGAGGTGGTGGAATCGGGGTTTTATAGGTTTCGATTGCAGAGATCCTGACCACGTAGTGGTTCCTTGAAACGTGGATTGATTCTGAAGGAGAGCACTGCTCTGTACATCGGGAACGATGTTTCTCTTCTGTCTTTGATCCAGAGGAAGGAGGCAGTCAAGTGTCACCAAATATTAGTTGTTCCGTAGCTGTCGACATTGTTGGAGGGCCAGAGTTATCCATAACCCAGAACATTGCGGTCGATGCATATGACCGGATTGATGCTGTTGTTCCAGCCACAACGCCTGGCGTTGGGGGGGCAGCATCAACCCCGGGAAAAGCGAAGCTTGAAGTACAACCAGGCGGGACTGGTCAAGTTCAATTCCTCCTCATCACTTCGAGTGTCTACGACTCAGATTTGACCTTCAAGGTCGATGGTGAACCAGCAGATCCGGATAATCGAGTGCTAGATGCGCCGCTCTTCTTGATGGGCGCTGGTACTGTCAGCATGCTTGCCTCGACACAGAAGAATTTTGAATTCTCCAACGATATCACACCGCCCACAGCCGCATCCATCGTTATTTTTGTTGGACGCAAAGCGACAAGTTAATCGCTGATGGTGCCAGATTGCGTTTGCATCAGTTAGGAGGACGAAATGCCAGTAAAGCCAACGTATCCAGGCGTCTACATTGAGGAAATCCCCAGTGGCGTTCGCACAATTGTAGGTGTATCAACGTCCGTCACCGCGTTTGTGGGGTATTTCTTGCGTGGTCCCATGGATGAAGCCGTCCAACTCTTCAATTTTGGAGACTTTGAACGCGTGTATGGTGATCTTCACAGAGATAGCGAAGCGAGTTACGCCATAAAGCAGTTCTTCCTTAACGGCGGTTCAGAGGCGTGGGTCATTCGAACCGCCAAGGTGGACCAGATGACCCCGGCGAATAATGCGGCCTCAGCCGCGATCAAGATCAATGAGCCCAGTGCAGGAGCTGGGGTACTTCTCGCGAAAGCTGCCAACGAGGGGAAGTGGGGGGACAACGTACGCATCGAAGTGGATTATGCGACAACAGAGCCGACAAAAACTTTCAATCTGTCTGTGACTGAATACTCCACAGCTGGAGGGAAGCAGCAGCCGGTGAGGACGGAGACCTTCCGCAACCTGATCATTGACAAAAACAAGTCCAACGATGTGCTCAAGGTGGTCAACGATGGCTCGAAGCTGATCAAACTTGAGCTAGTTGGATCACCTTCCTCGACTGTACGTCCTGCGCAAACGGGTACTGTGAGCAAAATGTTCACCAAGGCCGAGGTTGCTGCGTTGTTTTCTGGGGCTACCGCGCTCGTTGCGACAGACGACATGACTGTGAGCTTGGATGGAACGCCGTTTCTGTCTAATGTCGACCTCGATGGGCTACCCACAACCGCAACGCTTGAATGGGTAGCGAACAAAATCCAGGCAGAGATCCGGGATTTGGACACACAATTAGAAAAGGTCTCGGTCTCGGTGGTTGGGAGCGAGGCCACGCGCGTATTCCTAATCGTCAAATCTGGAACGAGCGACGATAGTCATGTCCTATCCTTCACGGGGAATCTGGCCACAAAACTCGGACTCAATGACGTCAAGAATCAAAACGTCCAGAAATATGCACTCGGTGGAGCAGCAAAGGCTTTTCAAGCTCTTCCCAATAGTTCGGTGCAGGGAGGGAAGAATGGTAACCTCCCCGACGCCAAGGCCATCATCGGCAGCCAGAACGATAAGACGGGACTGTACGCGCTTGAAGACGTCGACATCTTCAACATCCTCTGCATTCCCATCACTACTAACTTGAGTGACAGCGAAGCTGCCCAGGTTTCCACCAAGGCAATTGAGTACTGCGAGGAGAGAAGAGCCTTCTACATCTTGGATGTCCCGCACAAGGATAAGACACGGGACGAAGTCCCCGAAATCAAAACTTGGCTGAATCAGAACGCTGGACTGCGCCACAAGAACGCCGCTCTTTACTATCCAAGGCCGATGATCGCCGATCCGCTTAACGAGTATCGTATGCGTCTCGTTGCACCAAGCGGAACCATAGCGGGACTCTATGCCCGTACGGACGCGGAACGGGGCGTGTGGAAGGCGCCTGCCGGGACCGATGCTGGTCTCCGTGGCGTTCAGAAACTCGAATACCTACTGACCGACGCAGAGAATGGGACTCTCAATCCATTAGCGATCAACTGTCTGCGCAATCTACCCGTATACGGCAGGATATGCTGGGGTGCACGCACTCTTGATGGCAGCGATCAACAAGCATCGGAGTGGAAATACATTCCAGTGAGACGCGTAGCGCTATTCCTCGAAGAAACGCTCTATCGAAATTTGAAATGGGTGGTCTTTGAGCCAAACGATGAGCCGCTGTGGGCGCAGATTCGTCTCAACGTCGGGGCATTCATGCATAGTCTCTTCCGTCAAGGCGCATTTCAAGGAACAAAACCCAAGGACGCCTACTTTGTCAAATGCGACTCGGAGACTACGACGCAAAACGACATCAATCTGGGCATTGTCAACATCATTGTGGGCTTTGCGCCCCTCAAACCGGCTGAATTTGTAATCATCAAGATCCAGCAGATCGCCGGGCAGATTGAAACCTAAGGAGGGCACTCCATGGCGCAATTCAGTGTAAATCCAACTCGATTCGACCCCTACAAAAACTTCAAGTTCCGGGTGAAATGGGACGGTCGCTATGTGGCGGGGGTCAGTAAAATGGGCGCCCTCAAGAGAACGACCGAGGTGGTTAAACACCGCGAGGGAGGCGACCCCAGCAGTAGTCGTAAATCACCTGGTCGTACTGAGTACGACCCCATTACGCTTGAGCGAGGCGTGACCCACGACACGGAGTTTGAAAAATGGGCTAACAAGGTCTGGAACTTTGGTGCCGGCCTGGGTGCGGAAGTATCCTTGAAGGATTTCCGAAAAGACATAATCCTGGATGTCTTCAACGAAGCTGGCCAGAAGGTCTTGTCATACAAGCTCTACCGCTGCTGGGTTTCCGAGTTCCAAGCCATGCCTGATTTGGACTCTAATGCCAACGCAGTTGCAATCCAAACGATCAAGCTCGAGAACGAAGGCTGGGAACGGGATTATGACGTTGCCGAACCTGCGGAGCCTCAATACACAGAACCTGAGTGATCATGCGCCTATCGAAAGAGGTAATCCTACCTGGCGGCATCTGGGTTGATGACGAGCGCCATCAGGAAGTCAGCCTGCAGGCACCTACCGGGGAAGATGAGGCATTTTTACATGACACTGCAGGCAGGCTTCCACCGGTTTGGCGCGCTGCTGCCCTGCTCGAACGGTGCCTGACTCGCCTTGGACCATACCAGCCGGTCGAAGCTCGACATGTGCTCGATCTGACGGTGGGTGATCGGGAGGCGCTGCTGCTTCACTTGCGCCGCCTGACCTTTGGAGAACACATTCAAAGTGTGTTGCACTGCCCCAATCAGTCATGCGCTGAGCCGATGGACCTGGACCTGTCAGTGGGTGATCTGCTGCAAACTTCGTACTGCGACGCAGAACCTTTTTACCGAAAGAAGATGGCCGCAAATGGCAGTGTATACCAGGTTCAGTTTCGATTGCCCACAGGCGCCGATCAACTAGCGGTGGTTGATATCGCTGGTCAAGAACCAGAAGCTGTTTCGAACGCCCTCATCCGCCGCTGTGTTAAGGCGATCTACCAAGAGGGGCATGAAGATAGACCGCTTGAAAAATGGCCGATAGAAATCGGCGAGTCGATCTCAAAGACCATGGCTGAATTGGACCCTCAAGCTGAGATCACACTCAACCTCAAATGTCCGATATGCGGAAGGCTCTTTTCAACTCTTTTCGACGCAGCGTCTTATCTATTCCAGGAGTTGTCCAATCGGATTGAGAACATTTATCACGAGGTGCATTTGCTTGCTTTTCATTATCACTGGAGCGAAGCGGAAATCTTGGGAATGACGGCTGTGAGGAGACATCGATATCTGGAACTTCTGGTTGACGAACTTGGGAGAGGATGAGGTCGGTGAGTGAGTTTCTCGTAAACCTGGCACGGAGAGGTGCGGGTCTATCACCCGTTGTCAAGCCACCGGCTTCATTCGGTTCAATTGAAGCTCTCAATCTTGATGTATCCAAAGTGCGTCATGATGACCAAGTACCTTTTGCCGATCAACGGGAGAGTACGAGGGGTGGAGAAGAGCGCGACAAACTATCTAGAGTACAACCTGACGTGGTTCCTTCCTTAAATACGACCAACTCTCGAACAAGGCAGAATTCTGAATCTCAATCATTCCAAATGAGTGAAGCGCCGAGTCCAAATCCTGCCGTTCAAGTTGAAGCTCCGCGTATTGAAAGAGGAGATCCAAAGATCATGCCGCCATCACGCGAAGATCTCCCAAATTCAATGGAATTGAACAATATGGTCCAGACGGATGAAGTCAATGAGCAGCGGGCGATGTCTCTCCAAGTCGATTCTGGACAGGTTAAACCAACTGACAGGGTTAAGCCACTCAGGTTGAAAAGGACGCCTCCATCTTTCGAGGTCGGAACAGCATCGGATGATTCGATACATCCCGTACCGAGTCCTTCACAACTCGAATCACGGGATCGGGTCGAGAGAGAGGTTGGGTCGTCGAAACAGGCAGAACGGATCACTGATGGGTGGTCAGAATTATCGCCTCGAGATCCACAATCTTCGGATGGAAAGAGGGTAAGACACGATCCTGAAGAAGAGGCAGCACCGGAGGTGCAATTTACAGTAAGGGATTGGATCAAGCCAAGGCCTTCGACTTCACCTGAACAACAGGTTTTTAATACAACTAGTCCTGAGAGCACAGACCCGTCATCTGTTCGAGTTCGCATCGGGACGGTCGAGGTCCGGGCAAGCCAACCGCCTGCTGCCCCGCCACCACAGCCCACCCAGCCAATTGGTTTCTCCGACTACCTTAGCGCACGTCTTTATCTGCCCGAGACGATGGATTAAGGATTGGAGATGAGCAATTACTTTGCTATCGAGAGCGTTAGTCGAAGCCTGAAAAATCTTTTGACCGATCGACTTCAAGATCCGGTCGATGTGACGATTGCACCTCCGGATGTCATCTTGCCTGGGTCTAATGGCAAGCGGGTGAACCTCTACCTTTATCGGCTAAGCGAAAACGGCTTCTTGAAGAATCAAGAAGTCCCAGGTAAAGGATATCCCGGCGCATACGGCCACCCGCCTCTAAGTTTGGACCTTTTCTACCTCATTACTTCCTTTGGTGAATCCAACGACTCACCATACGCTGACTTTCAAGCACAGCGAATCTTGGGTGACGTGATGCGCGTGCTGCATGATTATCCCATCATCACAGACTCGCTCAAGTTCACGCGTACAACTCCGAGCGCCAATATCGGCGATCCCATTTTGGATACGCACTTGATTGGGGAGTTTGAACAAATCAAAGTAACGCTGCAGCCGATGAGCCTGGAAGATCTTTCCAAGCTCTGGGCAGCACTTCCGGATACTAATTTCAGACGCTCGGTGGCATATCAAGTTTCCGTGATTCAGATCGAGAGTCGCATAGGCCGAAGGTATCCAAAACCTGTCGGTGAATTGCCATTAGAAGGGCCGAGGGTTTTTGTAGCACCCTTCAGTAGCCCATACATCCATGAGATTCGCGTCATCCGAAAAGATGACCTTGCTAAGAAAGAACGCCAGGTTCCTTATGCCCGTATCGGCGACAAACTCGTTCTTATCGGATGGAATTTCGGAGGGCAAACAACCCGAGTGACGATTGGAAGTGTCAGTCTGCAAGTGAGTGTAAGCGACCTTAAAGACGATCGGATCGAAGTGACCATTCCTGACAATCCTAACTTACAACCCGGTCCCCAAGCGGTTAGGGTTATCAAAGATGTCATCGTCCGCGCACCGCCGGATCCTTCAGCGGGTTACGAATCCAATGCATCGGTGTTCATGCTGGTCCCTGAGATCACAGCTTTGGACAAAGTCACATCACCTGGGTCCTTAATCGTTCAAGGAAAACGTCTCCATAACGCCGATCTGGAATGCCTGACGCTCCTTGATAGCAAGGTCATTCAATCAAAGGATTACACAGGCTCGTCGCCGACTGAGATTAAGTTCTCCATTGTTGGAATGGCCAGTGGAACATATGCCGTTCGCGTGCGGGTGAATGGAGCCGAGAGTTTTGATGATGAGAAGTTGAACCTGCCATGACCAATATGATTCGTGAACCGGCAATTTCCGACCTCGATTGGCAAGCCGATAACCAGGCTTTCCTGGAGTTGGAGATGCAATGGTTGCGCTTGCTGCTGCATCGACGGATCTTATGGTTACGTAAACAATGGCAGCAGGATGAGATTCAACCTTATCAAGGTTGGGTGATTACCGATTCGAAAGCTGACTGGATTTTGGCTGGAGAGGACTTCGACGCTGAGATGAATTTCTACTGTCAGGATCCTGTGGCTGCATCATTAACAGAAAAGATAGAGTTGTCAGAGAATGCTTTGGCTGATCGTCTCCAGGCGATGGTCGAGGGCGAAATGCCTCCAGCCATCGATATTTTATCTATGTTATTTGGCTTATCGTCTTTTGAGCGGCACACATTGTTACTCTGCCTGGCGCCAATGCTTGATCAAAGTTTTGAACAGTTGTTTGCATACGTACAGGATGATGTTAATCGCAAATATCCAACTCCTTATTTATCGTTGACATTATTCCAGGAGCGTGAAGCAGACATTCAACTTATTCGGGATGCATTTATGCCATATGCTCCACTGCGTCGTTTCAGGCTTTTGACCTTGGGCAATGCCCCGGAAGGAACTGCGCCTGGTGCCCGACCAATGTATCTTGATGAGAGGATCGCTGCATACCTGAA
>JABAOH010078365.1_pt1 | contig 85299 bp, 77 predicted proteins | sample 7062181 | NCBI WGS metagenome assembly JABAOH01 (sample SAMN14538630, study PRJNA623070) | marine sediment metagenome | biome: marine biome [ENVO:00000428]; feature: marine pelagic biome [ENVO:01000023]; material: deep marine sediment [ENVO:00002113]; isolation source: pool of 5 deep marine... | reverse complement strand
AGAAATATCGTCTTATTGCCTCTCTACTTTATGGAAGCGGTACTCGTCTGACCGAATGTATCCGCCTTCGAGTCAAGGACGTCGATTTCAATATGCAGCAGATCATTGTAAGGAATGGTAAAGGGAATAAGGATCGCGCCACAGTATTTCCTGAAGTATTGATCGTCCCGATGAAAAGCCACCTGCTCAGGGTGAAGGGGCTCCATAAGGAAGACCTATCAAGGGGATTTGTATCCGTCGAACTTCCATTCGCACTGGAGCGGAAATATCCAAATGCACACAAGGAATGGATCTGGCAGTTTGTATTCCCATCAAGCAAGATATCCAGAGACGTAGAAAAGGGTGTCTATCGTCGCTACCACATCAGCCCAAGCACTATGAGCAGGGCAGTATCGCGTGCTACGCGATTAGCAAAGATACCCAAAAGAGTCACACCCCATGCTTTCAGGCACAGCTTCGCGACTCACCTTTTTGTAGATGGTTACGATATCAGGACAGTTCAAGAACTTCTAGGGCATAAACATCTCAAGACCACGATGATATACACACATGTGCTCGATCGAGGACCTATGGGAGTCCGCAGTCCGCTAGATAAATAGCACTACGGAGAAGCCTGCACCTCGACAATAACGGAGGGCTTGGGGTTGCGGTAGTAGACGTAGGGCTCGTCCGGGTAATAGTGGAGGATCTCCCAGCCACTGTACATCGCCGCCAACCGGGCGTCCGCTACAGGACCGCGCGAGTAGACCAGAACTAAGTCGTCATCGCTGAAAGGCGGGGTCAGCGTGAGCAGCGTCCCGTACTCAGTCCAGATCTCGTGCGGGTGTACGAAGACCAGCGTCCGCTCAAAGTCAGCGACCTCGAATGGCCTATGGTTACTACGTGAGATGTTGTTCAGCCGGTTCATCATATCCAACCGCGGCGGCAGGTAAAAGCCTACGTTCAACGCGATCAGCAGGATGACCAGGGCGCCAACAACGTACCTGCGGAACCTGGCGCATCTTGCGCCACTCGTTAACCACCCACCGAGCCATGCGATCCCCACCGCGCTGGCGATGGTCAACCCCGGAAGTGACTCGTAGTAATACCTTGGCCCATATAGCCATGCTCCCACCCAGTAGGCACCATACACCAGCACCAATGATGGGAAGACCATGAACAGCAGCCAACCATCCCGATTGCGTCCGATGCTGAGTGCCGCCAGGCCAAATGGGATTAAGATCCATGAAAGGTACGGCCAGCCGAAGAGGTCGTGAACTCCAGCTCCCAGACTCCAGCGCGCGTTCCAATAAGCCAACCACAGGCTGTGTCCACTCTCCGTGACGCCGATGCCGGGCCCAAATCCCAGCCGGTCGTACTCCCACCAGAGCGAATACAGGTTCTTGAATGGATCTCCGGCTAGCGCTGCCTGCCAGATGAAAAGGAATGCGCTCAAGATCACCGCGACCAGCCCGATGGCCACTAAGCGCCAACGCACCTCACCCCCACCCCTCACCATCAAGATCAAACCGTGAATCACAAATGGCAGTGCCACACCTACCGCAGTGAGTGGTCTCGTCAACGCCAGTGATCCCAGGGTCAACCCCGCAATGGAGACTGGAATCCAGGTCGGTACTTCATCACTCCCCTCACTACGTCCTTTCCGAGGGAACAACTCCAGCCACGCCAGCATGAACGCGCTGGCCAGAAATAGGCTGTACGCGTGGGATAACAACGATCCAGAAAGCATGAGGAACATCGGGGAGAGCAGCGCCAACAATGCTGCCACAAGTCCCACCACCTGCCCCGATACTTTTGATCCCAGCCTGTAGATCAGCCAGATGGATACGCCAGCCAGAAGCGCGTTCACTGCCCACGGTGCGCCAACTCTCGCCCCCAATGAGAGCGCCGCTGGCCAACCAGGCGGATATTTCCCGAAACGCTGTCCCTCATGGTCGACGACGAATGGCACCAGGAATGAACGTTTCTCAAAAGGCGATGGAATGCTAATGCGATCCTCCGCCATGACCTCGGCTTCCCATAAAAACGCAAACTCGTCCTCCAGATGAGGCAGTCCTTCATAGACCTCGAATGAAACCCAAATCGAAAGGAGCGCCCCTAGTACAGCCAATACCAGAGCGGCCCAGTCCGTTCGCCTCACGAAACCTCCGGTCGTCGGTCGGCACCCACCTCCCGAATTGCCTTCAACGCAGCCTCATGCAAGGACCTATTGGAAGCCAATACACCGATGTTCTCGCTCAAAAGCCTGCCTCGGCCGAAGTCCAAGGGCTTTCCCCTCAGATCGGTCACCTTGCCACCCGCCTCCTCCACTACCACTACTCCAGCAGCATGGTCCCAGATATTCTCAACATATCCGGGATCTTTCGGACTTACAAGTCGGAAGATCCACTCACCCTCTCCACCTGCTAACAACCCATACTTCGCCGAACTGTCCATGAGCACTGGCTCATTCTGAATGCCCAGAACTCGGACGATGGCATCGATCTTCGCCGGATCCGTGTGTCCCGATTCGAAGGATCGCAGCATGCGCCCTTCTCTGGGCTCCTGACATTCCGAGACACGAAGCCGCCTCTCCTCCCCTCCTCCTATGCCTCGGATCCAGGTGCCCTGCTCACGCACAGCAAGGATAATGCTTCCCTCACCATCCTGCTTCAATTCCAGGTCGGGGCTGAGCGTGGGGCAGCCCATCGCTCCCAAATCCACACGACCACCATTCACCAACGCCAAAGCCACCACATACTGCCCGCCTCGCAGGAAACCCTTTGTGCCGTCGATGGGATCCAGAGTCCAGAAGGTATCCCCAGCATCACCCGCTCCCCAATCGATCCATTGGCATACACTTTCATGTGTCGCCTCCGGATATACCCGCATCACATAACCCACCACCGCATCCAGCGTCTCTACATGCTCCGGGGTCTTCAGCACAGCACTGTCCTCTTCCGCGACGAGCGCGATCCCCGGATACGCCTCCAACAGCATGCGTGCAATGATGGCCTGGGATGTGAAATCGGCGACTGTTACCGGCGAGCGGTCAACCTTCTCCACCGCAGGCGTGACCATCTCATGCTGGATCTCAAGGCTTAATTCAGCGGCAATTTTTACGGCATTACTAGCGAACTCGGCTTCGTCGGTATATCGATTGAACATAGATCTCCTTGAAGAGTTCAAGCTGTTAGCTGTTAGCTCTTAGCCTTAAGCTTTCAGCGGTCAGCGGTCAGCTATCAGCATTAAGTAGTCAGTAGCCAGTAGACAGATCCCTGATCCCCGATTAACTGATTTACTGATCCCTGATCTTGACTTCTTGACCTATCAACTCTTTCACTTGTTAACTGATTTCTGCTCAATGTTCTCTGATCCCAAGTACAATTCTTCTAAGGACACCATTGTACTCAATTCCCTGAGGAGTGTTTGTATGCGTCGTTGGTTAATCATTACGGTATTGTTTCTATCGGCTTGTTCCACACTTGACCCCACTGCAGATGTGAGGACATCCACCGCTACTCCACCACTGAGCAGAACTGCGACACTGGAGGCGGAGAATACGGAACCCGTCCCGACGGAAGCCCAAATCTCTGAACCCAGTGAGACAGAATCCCTCGCGCAGGAACCCACCCAAACCGCTGATTCTGTGGAGTCATTCCCGGATGCATCTGAGTACCAATGGAGCATCGTGGTCGATGACCTCCGGAGGCCGGTCGATCTCGCCCACACCGGCGATGACCGCCTATTCGTCGTCGAGCAGGCAGGCGTCATCCGCATCGTCGAGAACGGACGTGTCCTCCCAACCCCATTCCTCGACATTCGTGATCGCGTGAATGATCGCGGCAGCGAGCAGGGCTTGCTCGGCATCGCATTTCATCCTCAGCACACAGAGAACGGCGCTTTCTTCCTTAATTACACGGGGTCCGGTGGCAACACAGTGATCTCGCGCTTCCAGGTCTCTCAGGATCCTAACCTCGCTGACGAGAACAGCGAAAGCGTCCTGTTCACCATCAATCAACCGTACGGCAACCACAACGGCGGTGGGCTTAAGTTCGGCCCCGATGGGTTGCTTTACATCGGGACCGGTGACGGTGGCTCCGCAAATGACCCTCTAGGCAACGGTCAACGGCTGGATACGCTCCTGGGGAAGATTTTGCGCTTCGATGTTGACTCAGCGCAGCCATTCGCTTTCCCAGCAGACAATCCCTTTGTTGAGGGCGGCGGTCTGCGCGGAATTTGGGCCTACGGACTGCGTAACCCATGGCGATTCAGCTTCGACTCGCTAACTGGCGACCTCTACATCGCCGACGTGGGACAGAGCCAGTGGGAGGAAGTAAACTTCCAACCGGCTGGCTCGCCGGGTGGGGTCAATTACGGCTGGAACTTGCGCGAGGGCGCGCATCCATTTGCGGGCGACGATTCATCAGGTCTCACGGATCCCGTGGCAGAGTACTCACACCAGTTCGGCTGCTCAGTGACCGGAGGAGTCGTGGTGCGTGATCCCGTACTTCCCGCATGGAACGGCGTATACCTCTACGGCGACTACTGTACTGGCATCATCTGGGGTCTGCTCCATACACCCGACGGCTCAAGTAAATCCTCTCAACTCTTCGATACGAACTTCAGCATCAGTTCATTCGGTGAAGGCCCCGATCACCAGGTCTACCTCCTCGACCTCAGCGGCGCCATTTATCGATTACAATCCACCCAGTGAATCACAGTCAAATAGAATCGGATTGCAGTCACCCATGGACCTTCAGGCACCTTTCATTCCAATCTCCAGTCTCCAGTCTCTAGTCCCCAATCCCTAATGCCACACCAACCCCGCTTCCTACGTAAACACTACGCCATACCTTCCGAACACGGATCCTGGATTTGGTGGATCGGACCTTTCCTCATTGGTGCAGCCGCGGGCGGCTCGCCCACACCCGCGTTGATCCTCTTCTTCATCGCGGCGTTGGCTGCATTCCTGTCGCGACAACCCACCACAATCGTCGTCAAGGTCTGGAGTGGACGGCGACCCAAGAGCGATCTCGGCCCCGCACTCTTTTGGACAGCCCTCTATAGTCTGGTCGCACTCGTCTCTATAACGATTCTCGCCATATTGGGTTACGGTCGCATCCTGTTACTGGCGGTCCCTGGGATCCCCGTCTTCCTCTGGCACCTTTGGCTTGTAAGCCGCAGGCAGGAACGTGGACAGCAGGGGATTGAGATCGTGGGCTGCGGCGTCCTCGCGCTCACCGCACCAGGTGCCTACTGGCTTTCCGGAGGCGAATCAGTTTCGGAGGCCGCGATCCTTTGGCTGCTCCTCTGGCTGCAATCTGCCGCCTCCATCGTATTCGTCTACTTACGCCTTGAACAACGCAAGCTCGATGAATCCCCACCAACCCGCAGCCGACTGCGGATGGGACGGCGTACGCTTTTCTACTACGTCTTTAATTTCCTGCTGAGCATTATCCTGACAGCGTTCAAACTCGTCCCAGTCGGGGTTCCACTTGCATTTGTGCTCATGCTCCTGGACGCGGTTGAAGGTGTTCTGAATCCCCCCGTAGGCGCCAAACCGCAATCAATCGGCTTTCGCCAGCTAGGCGCGAGTATTCTGTTCGTGATCGTCATGGTGCTGGCGTATCGTGTTTAATAGCTTTTAGCTGTTAGCTTTTAGCTCTGAGCTTTAAGCAGTAAGCTGTAAGCTCTAAGCTTTAAATAGGTCAGTAGTCAGATTCTCGTATTACCGACTTCTAATGATTACTCATTAACTTATTGACATTTTGACACGTTAACTGGTTGCCTGATCTCTGATCCCGTATCACTTCTCAACTTATTGACTTATCCACCTGTTCACTGATTACCTGATCCCTGATCCCCAATCACCCATCAATCTATTGACTTTTTGACCTTTCGACTTTTCCACCTGTTCACTGATTCACAGATCCCTGATTCCTGATCCCTGCACTCACCTCAACATCAACACAAGGACCCCAGTAATAACGCCGTATATCGCCGCACCAGCGGCAGTCAGCCCAAAGACCAACGCCCACGAGCCGTACCAACGAAGTGGACTCCAATCCGCAGGAACGATAACTCCATCAGTCCCCGCCACTCCAACGGATTCTTCAACGGAAACCCGCCTGAGCAGGAATAGGATCGCCAACGCAACGACGATGAAGAGGCTGGCCGGCACGAAAACCATCCCCATTCGTAGGATGACTTCCTTGGAAAAGTTGGTGAGGAAGTTGAGAACCCCTTCCGGCCGAATGAAAAAAACGGTCAGCGACAACATGCTCAGCAGGAATAATGGCAAACTGAATAGCAGAACGACCCCGATTGCGAAGCGGGAAGGTCCGGTGGTTCTTACCCAGCGCCTGAGCGAGTTGAGCTCCTCGCCGCTACCTTCCACACCTCTCCGGGTCCCATAGGTCAAGAACAACGCTATCAGCACCAGTCCCACCAGCAGGAAGAAGCCGATATCGGATAGAAATTGAAGGATCCCACCTCCCGGCAACTTTCCGATGAAGTTGTCGAATTTAGCAGGTGAGAGGAACGCTGCAGACTGTACTGTTATGAAGAGCAGGAGCAACAACAACCCCGCTACCAGAACCTGCCACCCCAACCGCCGCAAATTGATCCGCGGGACCTCCACGGCTTCGGCTTCCACCCGCACTGCAGCGATGGGCTTGGTATCATCAAGTACGGGTTTCTCGAATGCGTAGAGCACTGCAAGCACGACGACCGCAAGCAGCGTGACCGGCGCGAAAATCAGCACAGTGCGAATGACCGCCTCGCCGGGAAGCCTTGCAAGCAGGTTTCCAAATCGGTCGGGTATCGCGTAAAACACACCTAGCGTGATGACGGATAACAACAGCCCTGGTATTGCCAGGAGAAGGACAAAGATCGCCGCAACTCGAGTGTACGCGACGCCTCCGCTCTTCGTACTAGGTGATCCCTCTCGGCCTCCGATGGATCCTCCAGCTGCTTCTCGATCAGGCATGATGCCGCCCTCCACCGCCGTATCATACCCCCTGAAACTCGGAAGTGGAAGGACACCGGCTATTAGCTATTAGCTTTTAGCCATTAGCTGTTAGCTCTTAGCTTTAAGCTTTCAGCACTCGACACCAAATTCAACATTAGTCTCCAGTCTCTAGTCTCCAATTCCATTGACATCAGAACATTTGTTCTATATAATGAAGTTGGAGGTCCTTGTGCGATTTCTTCGCCGGTCATCACGCTCAAACGGGCGCATGATCCTTGAGGTGGATGACGAGCTCGCCGTCCAGCTCCGCAGGGCAGCGCGCACCGCCGAGCAATCCCCAGAGGCGCTCGCCGCCGAACTGCTGGCGCGCGGATTGGAACAAGATGCGATGCGCGCCATGGCCCGATCCGTTCTGGAAGGCCTCTCCCCGCGCGAACAGGAGGTCGCCTGGCTCACCGCCCGCGGCTACACCAACCGGCAGATCGCGGAGGACCTGGTGATCTCGCCCGAGACGGTGAAGACCCACGTGCGCCATGTACTGGAGAAACTCGGTGTTCGCAGCAAGGCCGACCTACGGCTGCTGCTGCTCGACCTGGGAATCCGCTGGTGGAAGGGAGCCCAGTTGGAATAGCGACGCACGCCAATGCCAGCCTCTCTCCTTCACAACGCCGGGGTCCTCATTTGAGCGCCCCGGCATCTCCTTTATAATCATGAGAACCGTGCCAGCCGAAGGAAGAGCCCATGTCCGAAGCAGACGTTGTCCAACAAACACCTTCACCACGCACCAGGTCCAGCCTGGCCAGCGATCTGCATGAACTGGGCCTCGCGCCCGGCATGACCGTACTCGTCCACAGCGCGCTCTCCTCACTGGGTTGGGTGTGCGGCGGGTCGGTTGCCGTCGTCCAGGCGTTGATGGATGTGCTTACGCCGCATGGCACCCTCGTGATGCCTACACATACCGGCGACCTCTCGGAGCCCTCCTATTGGGAGAACCCACCAGTGCCGCAGGAATGGTGGGACGAGATCCGTGAGACGATGCCTGCATACGATCCGCAGATCACGCCGACGCGCATGATGGGAGACATTGTGGAGACATTCCGGGTGTGGCCCGGCGTCTTGCGTAGCGCACATCCCTCGAGCTCATTCGCTGCCTGGGGCATGAATGCCCCATTCGTCATCGAGTACCATGCGCTCGACGACTCGCTTGGCGAGACATCACCGCTAGCCCGAATCTACGACATGGAGGGATGGGTTCTCCTTTTGGGAGTAGGTTACGATAACAACACTTCATTTCACCTCGCGGAGTACCGCATTCCGGATGCGACACGGATCGAGCAAGGCGCTCCCATTTTCGAGGATGGGCGGAGAGTCTGGAAAACCTACCAGGACCTCGACCTGGACGCTGACGTATTCCCCACGATCGGAAGCGAATACGAAGCCCAGTTCCCCATCCGAAAGGGCACCGTTGGCTCTGCCGACTCTCGCCTCTTCCCGCAAAGAGAAGCGGTGGACTTCGCCCTTCGTTGGTTTAGTGAAAAAAGAAACCGTGACCAATGCTGATGCAATACGAATGTCGTGAGAAATTGCCGGTAAGTAGATCCGAGTTGAGTCCTGATTAACGTCCTGATAGCAGACTTTCAATAACGAGGAGGAGAATAATGACACATCGACTCTTGGGACAAACCGGGGTGTTGGTGTCGCCCCTTTGCTTAGGGACGATGAACTTCGGAGGCCCCACGCCGGAAAAAGAAGCCGTTCGCATGATGCACAAGGCGCTCGACGCAGGCATCAACTTCTTTGATACGGCAAATGTGTACAACCAGGGTGAGAGTGAGCGCGTGGTCGGGGTGGCGCTCCAAGATGGCCGGAGACATAAAGTCATCCTTGCTACAAAGGTACACTTCCCCCAGTCGGACGATCCCAATGACTGCGGCAATTCACGCCGCCATATCATGCAGGCCGTAGAAGATTCGCTTCGCCGCCTGGATACCGACTGGATCGACCTGTACCAGCTCCACAGGCCACAATTCGACATGCACCAAGAGGAGACCCTGCGCGCATTGGATGACCTTGTCAGGCAGGGCAAGGTTCGATACATCGGATGCTCCACATTCCCAGCCTGGATGGTCATGGAGGCACTGAGCATCAGCGAGCGCTATAACCTCAGTCGGTATGTCACCGAGCAACCTCCGTACAATCTACTCGATCGAAGGATTGAGAATGAACTTGTGCCGCTCGCACTCCGTTACAACCTCGGACTGCTTCCATGGTCACCGTTGGCAATGGGGATCCTCGCCGGTCGTTATGAGAAGGCTGATATCCATCCGGAGGGTTCTCGCGTTGCCAGGATCGGTGGCTGGGCTGCAGAACGGCTATCCCCACGCTCGCTGATCGCAGCAAATGAGATCGCTGATATCGCCAGTCAATGTGACCTGACCCCGTCGCAGCTTGCGCTATTATGGGTAAAGGATCAACCAGGAGTCACCTCTCCGATCATCGGACCTCGTACAATGGCCCATCTCGAAGATGCACTCCAGATCATTGAGAGTGAGCTCGATGAAAATACAGCCGCTGCTCTGGATGCCGTCGTACCGCCCGGAAGCGCAATGGCTGATTTTCACAACACCAGCGGTTGGATGAAAATGAAACTTCCCAACTGAACCTGCACAGGCTGAATTTTGTAAGTCGGGATAGGGCAGCATTCTAGATGTCGGAGCTTTGGTTAAAAATTCCAGGTGTCGTTTTTGATGAGGGGTGACGAGGACAACATCACACACCAGGAGGCTTCGCAACCGAATGCACCCTGAGGCGTTAATACTTGTAACCCTATGTATCGTGCGACTGTGTGCACACTATTGGCAAAATCACCAATGAAAGAGGAGATTCGGACGTTGAATTAAAGGGTGAAGAACCATAAGATTAGGCAAGCTGGAGCTTGAATACCAACAGCGACTACATAATAAAGGACCCAGGGAGAGAAGAGATGCTAAGAGATCGAATCGTTCGCGCATTCGGCTTCGATGAAGAAGTCTATACTGAGGTTGAGCACGATACCTCATTCACGAGGACAGCCTGGTTGATCGTGATCGTCATTGCATTCCTTAACCAACTATCCATCAGTATAGACCTCGATCTTCCTAACTTTATCATCGGCAGTGCTGTCGGCACAGTATTTCGCGTCATCGGTTTTGCCATTGGTGCATTCGTCATAAGTTGGATTGGCAAGACGGCCTTCCATGCCGATGTCACATTTCAAGAGATGGTTCGAGTTCTTGGTCTTGCGTATGTTTTTCGCATTGTTGGCGTGATGGGGATTATCGGTGCGGTCTTCCCGGGTCTGGCATGCCTTTTATTGCCTATTGCAGCTCTGACATTCATCGCTGGTGTCATCGCGTGGTTCTTCGCCGTGAGACAGGCGCTCGACCTGGATATTGTCCAGACCGTTGTAACTGTCATCCTGGGCTTCATTGCCGTTATCGCTCTATCAATCGTTGCGAACTTGTTCCTATCCATTCTCAATATCGATATAGGGACACGGATGTTCATCATCTGATCTGACAACAATTGCGGCCGGGGGGATTTAGCCCGCGAATCCTACCCTTAGATGGAGATGCGCGTTGCCTCCCTGCAGCGCGCATCATCCTTTTTAACGCCAATTACTATACATCCCGGACGTACACCCGGTGATTCTTGTATGGTACCCCTCCCACGTTCTCCAAATCCCGCCGCATCTGTACCGCGCTCTCAGCTACCTGAACCAATTCCGCATGCAGGAAGTTGGACTCATGGATTGTTTTCTCCATCTCTGAGTACAGCAGAGCATTCCCGCCGCGACCATGATATTCAGGCAGTACGCCAGCTCCGTTGAGGTCTATCCAGCGAGTACGCCTCATCTCCAATAACAAGTCGAAAATGCCGAAAGGAAAAACCTTACCCCTGTTTCGCTGAATCGCTGCGGAGATATCGGGAAACCCAAAGAGGAAACCAATGACATTGTCATCCTTGGTGATGATCTTGATAAGTTTGGGATCAGCTACGCCGAGCAGGTTATCCGTGACGAATGTGATCTCGTGTTCTGTAAGCGGGTAGTACTCCCAATTATCTACGAAAGTTCGGTTATATGTCTCACCAATCTTCGTGGCCCACGAACGTAGTTGTTTTTTACTTTTAAAACGTAACACACGGAATCCGCTCCGACGCGCTGCCCGCTCCGCGATGCGGTGGACTCTTTCATCCAGCTTGAACCTGTCCGCGCCCAGGTAACAGGAGACGAAATCCACTTCCTTGCGGAATCCCAACTCTTCCACAAACCGCGGGTAGTGAGGAGGATTATAGGACATCATCGTCATGGCCGGACGAAACTCGAATCCTTCGACGAGCATTCCATATCCGTCTACCGCGCCGAAGCCTTTTGGCCCAATGATCTCATTGAGCCCGCGCGCCCGGGTCCACTCGAAGCCATACTCAAAAAGTGCCTGTGCCACCTCTGAGTCTTCAATGCATTCAAATAAGAAAAATTGCGATGTCTTCCGACCGTGATAGCTGTTGTACGGTTTGTTCTCCAGAAGGGCGATTCGCCCCACGTCCTCGCCATTCTCCTTCGCCATGAAGAATTCTGCATCGGAGTGCTCGTAGTATGGGTGTTTATCAGGGTTGAGTTGAATCTTGGCATCGATTAAAATGGGCGGCACCCACAATGGATTCCCCTCGTAAAGTTGAAATGGGAATTGTATAAAACGGCGTACCTCGCCCTTATCGCGGACGTCGATTTTCTCAATGGAGACCATGGGGACCTCAAAAAGCGGAGTTAAAAAATTGTATCACTCTGACAAAACGTCTACAATCCAGAAGTCTATGGTGAATGAACAAAACAGTTTGCGCTCACGCATCCTTAAACCCGTTTTCGCATTTCTCTTTTCCTTGTTAACTCGCGTCGAGGTTAGTGGAGTAGAGAACATCCCTGAAAATGAAACTTATATCTTTGCGACCAACCATTTGAGCGCCTTTGATATTCCACTGCTGTACAGCATCATGGGGAATGATCGAATTCGCGCTTGGGTCGCTGATAAATATCAATTCCACCCCTTTTTCGGCCCTTTTACGAGACTTGGTAATCCTATCTTCGTCAACCGTGGTGAAGTCGACCGGAATGCCTTGGATGCCGCAGTCGACTCTTTGCGCGATGGATATATCTTCGGTCTGGCTCCCGAAGGAACCCGCAGCAGGACTGGTACACTCCTTCGTGGCAAGACCGGGATCGCTTACCTCGCAGATAAGTCCGATGCGCCCATCCTCCTGTGCGCAATTGCGGGGTCGGAGAACATTTCCCGCGATCTCCCTCGCTTGCGCCGCCCTCGTCTCACGGTGACGTTCGCTAAGCCATTCCATCTTCCCCCGCTGGATCCTGACAACAGAGCCAGCAGTATGCGGCGCAACACCGACGAGGTCATGTGTCGCATCGCCGCGATGCTCCCAGAGAAATACCACGGCTACTACGCCGACCACCCGCGACTGAATGAACTGCTGGAAGAAAGCGATTAGCGGTTGGAAATCAGCTTTTAGCTATTAGCTCTTAGCTGTTAGCTTTAAGCTCCTTTACTTATTGACTTCACGACATATTCACCCGTTCACTGATTAACTGATCCCTGCTCCCTAATCCCTAATCTCCAATCTCTAGTCTCCAGTCTCCCACGCTTTGGCGCAGCCAAAGCGCCTAGTCTCCAATCTCTAGATCTCAAATCCCCCGCGCGGGTGACCCCACAATCCCCCGCGCGGTTCCACCCCCCGTGGGATGGTTTTCCTAGCCTCAGAGGCTACACTATTAGCACATTTGTTCTATATTCAGGGATCGGGATTGGCTCCCATCCCCAGCCCTTTGGAGGATTCGATGAATAACATCCAGACTGCCCTCGCCCCGGTCGAGCATCCGCTCTCGGCTGTCGATGCGCCCCTGCTGGAGGAACTGCTCCAACCGCGCCTGATGCTCTTCTGGGGTGCGCACACACCGACGCGCACGCTGCTCACGGCGCTCACAGCACTGGCCGCCCAGGAGCACACCTTGCGCGTCTTCGACGGCGGTAACCGATTTGACGGCTACTTCGTGGCCCGCCTGGCGCGCCGTTTCAGCAGCGCCGCGCCCCGCGCTGTCGACCCGCACGTAGTGCTAAGCCGCATCCGCCTCTCACGCGCGTTCACCTGCTTCCAGCTCGCCGAGCTGATCGAGAACGCCCCCGCCAACGGCGAACCGCTCTTCGTCCTCGACCTGCTCTCGACATTCTATGACGAAAGCGTGCCGCTGCGCGACACTGAACGCCTTCTCTCCATCACCATCGCCCACCTCAAGCGGCTTGCAGTTATTGGGCCGGTGATCGTCGGCGCGCGCGAGCCGCGCTCCCTGGTGAAGGAGCGCTGGACGCTCCTGGACCGCCTGCAGATCGCCTCAGACGGCGCTTGGCTCCTACGCTCCCCGGAAACCACCGAGCCGGTACAACCACGATTACTGTGAATGGGTCAAGAGGTGAATAAGTCAACAGGTCAAGAAGTTCACCGCATTGACTTATCAACTTGTCGACTTATTGACGGATCCCAAGGAGACATCTATGGGCCGTACATTACCATCCATCACCCAAGCATTCCTCCAGGAACACCAGTCGCTGGCGAAATTCCGCCGTGCCCTGCGCCGGGAGGATCAACGCGCGCTCGACGATCTATTCGCCGCCTCGCGCCGGCACCTGGCCGCAGCTGCCTACGCCTCCCACCTGCTTCCTTTCGAGGTGATGCTGCTGGCCATGCTGGTGGAAGAACACAAGGAGTTGATGCTCCTGCGGGAGCGCCTGAAAGCGCTTGAAGCGAAACGCACCGACGACGCCGCGCCCGATAGCCGAGGGAACGCGTCCGAGGAGGCATGACGTGCCCACGCTCTACGGCTGGCTCTTCGACGCATACCCTGCCGGCGCGGGGATGACGGTCTGGTTCATCGACAACGACGGCCGGGCGCACGCCCTGCAGGATCGCTTTACCCCACGCTTCTACCTCCGCGGGCCGCGCGAGGAACTGCGGATCGTGTGTGAGATGCTGCGCTCGCTGCGCGCGCCTGTCGACCTGCGCCGGGCGGAGCGCACCGACCTCTTCCTCGATCACGAAGTGGAGGTCCTTGAGGTTGGCGTTCACATCCCCGGGGCATTCCAGCGTCTGTTCCGGCAGGTGTCTGAGTTCCGCCCCAACCTGACCTACTACGACACCGATATCCCGCTCCCCCAGCGTTATGTGTTGGAGCGAGCGGTGTTCCCGCTGGCGTACTGCGCCGTTGAACACGAGGATGGGTGCATCCAACACATCGACGCTCTCGACACCCCCTGGGAGATCGACTACCGACTACCACCGATGCGCGTGGTCACCATGCGCCTTAGCGGCGAGCTGCGCAACCCAGCGCGAGGGCATCGTGGCGACCTCATCGTTGAAGCCGCGGGGCGTGAGTACGCATTCAAGCGCCGCCGTAGCCGCGAGTTGGTGCTCGGCGTGCAGCACATCCTGCAGCACTACGATCCAGACCTGCTTGTGACTGCATATGGGGATAACTACATCCTGCCACGTTTGATTGAACTCTCACGGCACTACGGGATCCCACTCCCGCTCAACCGCGACCGCTCTCAGGGAATCTTGCACAAGAACGCGCGCTCCTACTTCTCATACGGACGAGTGATGTACATCGGCGAACAACATCTGCTCTTCGGGCGCTGGCACCTGGACCGCCAGAATGCATTCCTGGCCAACGACTACGGCATCGACGGCACGCTGGAGATCGCCCGCATCTCAGGACTTCCGGTGCAGACTGTGAACCGCGTCTCCACCGGCACCGGGATCAGCGCCATGCAGGTCGCCACCGCGCTGCGCCGCGGCGTGCTTGTCCCATGGCAGAAACGACAACCCGAATCACTCAAGACCGGTGTCGAGCTGCTGGTAGCCGACAAGGGCGGCCTGGTCTATACCCCCATCGCCGGACTGCATGAACATGTCGCCGAACTGGACTTCACCGCCATGTACCCCAGCATCATGGTCCACTTCAACATCTCGCCGGAGACCGTGGGTTCGGATTGCTGCCCTGGTGAGGTGATCCCCGAACTGGGCACGAAGGTGTGCCGCCATCGCCAGGGCCTGGTTCCGGAGACCCTGGCACCACTGTTGGAGAAGCGCAATCGATACAAGGCGCTCATCCGCGAACTTCCCGAGGAGGACCCCCGCAAGGAGGTCTTCCGGCGGCGCTATTCGGCCCACAAGTGGCTGCTGGTGACATGCTTCGGTTACTTGGGATACAAGAACGCCCGCTTCGGGCGCATCGAGGCGCATGAGGCGGTGAATGCCTACGGGCGCGATGTGCTGCTCCAGGCCAAGGAGATCGTTGAAGAGCGCGGCTTTCGCGTGCTGCACCTCTACGTCGACGGGATGTGGATCCACAAGCCCGGCGCCAGGTACCGACCGGACTACGACGCGCTCCTGAATGAAATTCATCAGCAGACAGGACTGCTGATCAGCCTGGAAGGCATCTACCGCTGGCTGGCATTCTTACCCTCACGCATCGAGCCGCGCGTTGCCGCAGCCAACCGCTACTTCGGCGCCTATGACGACGGCTCGGTGAAGGTGCGCGGCATCGAATACCGCAGGCGCGATACCCCCAAGTTTATCAAAGAGACCCAGATGGATTTGATCTCAATCCTGGCTGAAGGGCGCGACGCGGCCGGCTTCCGCTCGCTGGTCCCTGAAGCCATCGCCTACGCCCAGGATCGGCTCAGGTTGCTGCGCTCCGGTGTCGTGCCGCTCGACGAGCTGCTGGTGTCGCACCGCATGTCTAAACAGTTGGAGGACTACTCAGTGCGCACGGTCGCCGTTCGCGCCGCCACTCAACTCCTGAACGCCGGGTTCACATTGAGCCCCGGACAGAGCGTGCACTTCCTCTACACACCCGGAGAGGAAAAGGTGCGCGCCTGGGAGTTGGTGGAGAAACCTATTCCCTACGACCGGGAGGCCTACACCGAACTGTTCCTCCGTGCGCTGGAGAGCCTGTTTACGCCTGTAGGCGTCGACCGCAGGACGCTGGATTTGTGGATTCTGGCCAATGCAAGCTATTGGGGGCCCCCGGGCACCATTCCGCCAAAGGGTGTTGACACGCAGGCGCCGCTGCTGTCATCGCCGCGATACCACACCCATCAAAATTCGCGCCAGCAGGACGCTATGATCCTTGCGCCTGCAATGACGTTGGAGGTGCCTGCTGCCCTGGGTTGAGCCCAGGAGATGGCATCATGGAGTTGTGAGTGAATGATGAACTGGGATAGGATGCTTTTTACGCTCTCAGGACTTTTCATGCTGGTTGTTGGAATCCTGAGCATTACTCTTGTGTTGCTCATGGGCGTACCCGCCGGATTGCTAACTTCAGCACTGCTTTCAACAACCTTCACTCTGGTTGCAATTGGATTGATGTCCTGGTCGGTGTTGGTGAGGAATCTGTCCATGCGTTTGATTCCTTCAACCCAGAGTGAGAGAAGACGCATACTTGAGTTTTTCACCAATGGGTTTGTGTCTCTTGTTTCATGGACCTTGTGGCTCTCCCTGCTCCTTGATACGGTTCTGTCGGTTACGTTGCCATTGGTGGAACGTTGGTTTGTGTCCTTGGGAGTCGCTTGGATGCTGTCCCCATTCACCGCACTGATCCTGACACATACGGGCTTGAAGCTAAACGCCTTTTTCGATCGATCTCGATAGACGTATTTGGAGTACGCAAACTCTGCTTGCGCGGTGTTGTCCGGCGACTAAAGTCGCAGCAACAGAAACACGAAGTCCACCTCCGTGGACTTCAACGTTCTCCTGGTTGTGGGGCCCTGCGCAGCAACTAGTCTAAATAATGATCTCCATCAAATGGTTCGTAGGGACGCCCCGGTGGGGCGTCCAAAGGAGTGAGGTTATTGACTACTGGTTACAGAGTTCTGCGCCGTAACCAATTAGGATTCCGCAAGGGATGGGTGTGGAGTGCGCAAGCTTTGCTTGCGCGCAGGCGCGTAGCACCTTGTTAACCCTTGCGAAGGTAAGCGAACCGGAGGTTCGCCAACCTTCGCAAGGGTTTCAGTAGGGCATTCAATTGAACGCACTCACTCACCCCTATCCCATATGTGCAATAACCGCATCACCAAATTCGGAACACTTGAGAAGCGTGGCATCCTCCATCAAGCGATGAAAATCGTAGGTGACCGTCTTCGCCCCGATCGCACCATCCATCCCACGATTGATACACTCAGCGGCTTCATTCCAACCCATGTATCGGAACATCATCTCACCGCTTAAAATGACCGACCCGGGATTAACCTTGTCCTTATCAGCGTACTTTGGAGCAGTGCCGTGAGTAGCCTCGAAGACGGCGGCTCCTGTCTCGAAGTTGATATTACCCCCCGGTGCGATGCCTATCCCCCCAACTTGTGCTGCCAATGCATCCGAGAGGTAATCACCATTAAGGTTCATCGTTGCGATCACATCAAACTCACTCGCCCGCGTGATCGTCTGCTGAAAAGCGATATCGGCGATGACATCCTTGATGAGTAATTTCCCACCCTCAAGAGCCAACCTCTGCTCCTCATTGGCCGCATCCTCGCCACTTTCCGCCTTCGTTCGATTCCATTGATTCCAGGTGTACGTCCTGTCGCCGAACTCCTTTTCCGCCAGTTCATAGCCCCAGTTTCGAAAAGCCCCCTCCGTGAATTTCATGATATTGCCTTTGTGAACAAGGGTGACGGACTGGCGCTCGTTTTCCAATGCCCAACGAATCGCAGCACGAACCAAGCGCTCCGATCCCTCTTTGGACACCGGCTTGATCCCGATCCCTGAGCTTTGTGGAAAACGGAATTTTACGTATTCCTCTGGGAAGTTCTCTTGGAATAACTCCATGAAGGTCCTGTTCTCATTGGTCCCATACTCAAACTCAACACCAGCATAGATGTCCTCCGTATTCTCACGGAAGATCACCATGTCGACCTCCTCAGGATGTTTCACTGGCGAAGGTACACCGCGAATATGTCGAACTGGGCGCAGGCACACATAAAGATCCAGCGCCTTCCGCAATGCGACGTTGAGTGAACGGATACCTCCGCCAACCGGTGTTGTCAACGGTCCCTTGATCCCCACAAGGAATTCTCGAAAAGCTCTGACAGTCTCCTCTGGAAGCCAGTCGCCAAATTGGTCGAATGCCTTCTGCCCAGCAAACACCTCCATCCATGCGATCTGGCGCTTCCCTGCATATGCCTTTTCCACTGCAACATCAAAGACACGCACGGATGCTCGCCATATGTCAGGCCCTATGCCGTCACCCTCAATAAAAGGTAGGATCGGGTGATCTGGCACCCTTAATTTCCCATCAATAATCGTGATCTTCTCACCATTGGCGGGTACTTGAACGTCCTTATATTCCATCCCCCGCTCCTCCTCCTTCAACAGTGAATAAGTTGATAATGCAAAAAGTCAATGCGATTACCAATCAACGTTTCTTACTGATTAACCGATTACCCGATTTACTGACCCCTTTTTGACATTTCAACTTCTTGACTTCTTACCTTTTTGACTTATTGACATCTTGACTTCAAATAGCATCACTCCTCATACCCTTGGGGATGAGTCCTGTGCCACTCCCACGCACTCCCAATGATCTCCTCCAGATCGGATTGTTTGGGTTCCCACCCGAGCTCACGCTGAATCATCTTTGAAGAAGCCACTAATCGAGGTGCATCTCCAGGTCTCCGAGGCGCTTCGACAGCTGGAATAGGGTGATCCGTGATCTTCCTTGCCGCTTCGATCACTTCCCGCACGGAAAAGCCATTCCCTGAGCCAAGGTTGTAGATCAGACGATCGCGATTCTCGAGTTCCTCCAGAGCCAACACATGAGCCGATACCAGATCGGCGATGTGGATGTAGTCCCGAATGCAGGTGCCATCCGGCGTAGGGTAATCTGTGCCATAAATACTGATACTCTCACTCTGGCCTAATGAGACCTGAAGTACAAGCGGGATGAGGTGGCTCTCCGGTTGATGGCTTTCGCCACAATTCGGGAGTGCACCTGCGGCATTAAAATAGCGCAGCACGGCATATCGGATCCCGTATATACGGCGGTACCATTCCAACATCTGTTCGATCATTAATTTCGTCTGGCCGTATGCGTTCGCCGGGTCGATAGGAGATTCCTCGGAGAGTGGCTCATCATTGGATGCGTAGACCGCCGCTGTTGAGGAGAGAACCACACGCTTAATTCCATGTCGCGCGCACGCCTCGATGAGATTGACCGAGAGCGCAACGTTGTTCCAGAAATATTTACCTGGGTCTTTCATGCTTTCCCCAGCTTCAATGAACGCGGCAAAATGCATCACAGCGTCGAAACTTCCCTCCTCAAGTACACTAAAGAGTCTCTCTTTATCCGCCAGGTCTCCTTGAATGAAATGTGCAGCCTCGGGGACTGCAGTTCGATAACCTGTAACCAGCGAATCATAAACTGTGACATCGTGGCCGGCCTCGATGAGTATCCTGGTTGCAGCCGATCCGATGTATCCCGCACCACCCGTGAGAAATATATTCATTGTCCTCCCAACCTCAAGCGTTGATATTCTCTCAGCTCTAACAAACAGATCTGATATCGGTAGCTTGCTTAGTATAAGCCTTGCCAGTCAGAATGACAGACTCACCTAGTCTTCTAAGGTTTCGAGGTTTGCCAGAGATGCTGCAAGCACCTTAATTCCAAAGGATTCAAATGCGATGGTCACCTCTTCATCATCTTGTTCGATGCGCGATTCCATCACAATACCTTCACCAAATGAAGAGTGTCTCACCCTCATGCCTACCCTGAACTGCGGCTGGACCTCGATACTCTGAGCTTTCCACCGCCAATCCGTCTGCCGCTGATACGCAGCCTGATCGGAGGTCATAATGCCCATATAGTCACCTTCCAGAAGATCGGCAGGAAGGTCTTCTAAATACCCCGATGGATCCGTAATACTGGATGTGCCAAAGACACGACGTCGGAACGCTCTCACGAGGATTAAGTGCGTCATTGCCCGCGTGACACCAACATAAAAGAGGCGGCGCTCTTCAGCCATGGCTTCCCCATCATCAAAGGAGCGTTGGTGTGGGATCATGCCGTCATCTAGCCCAATGATGAAGACAACTGGGAACTCTAATCCTTTCGCCGCGTGCAGCGTCAGAAGTGTAGGCGCATTCTGAGCCTCCGTCAGCGTGTCTTGGTCCGAAATCAGCGCCACGTGCTCAAGAAAGAGGGTTAAACCCAGTTCTTCATACTCATCCGCTACAGCTTTTAATTCCAACACATTTTCCCAACGCTCCTCGCCCTCCTCGCTCCCGTCGTCAATATAGGCTCGATAGTCCGTATCAATCAATACCCGGTCGATCAGTGATGCCAAATTGCCCTGCGCGCTTAACTCGATCCATCCTGTCAGCATTTCTCCGAAACCTGTGAGCGCAATGGCTGCACGTCCTTTAAAACCCTCCCGATAAGGTGAAGCTGGGTTCATTGCCAGGTCTAGAAGGATTTTCCCCGGTGAAAGGTCTGCCTCTTCTGCTGTTTCAATCAATGCAGCGATGGTCTTATTTCCTATACTCCTTGGAGGTACGTTCAGGACGCGTAACAGGCTAAGTTGATCCTCAGGATTATGGACCAAACGCAGATATGCAATGATATCCTTCACCTCACGACGCCCGTAGAAATACTGCGCGCCAACCAACTTGTAAGGCAAACCGGCCCTAAGAAAGGCCTCCTCAACCACACGTGATTGAGCGTTGGTGCGGTACATCACCGCGCAATCACCTGGCTCTGCTTCGCCACTCAGCGTGAGAGCGGCAATGGTCTCCACGACGGTATTCGCCTCGTCAACCTCGTCATAGGCTTCATGTATCTTGATCAGAGGTCCAGGTCCATGATCCGTGAAGAGCCGCTTGCGTTGGCGCCCCGGATGTTTATCAATGACACCCATGGCTGCGTCCAGGATGTTCTGTGTTGATCGGTAATTCTGTTCGAGCAGGAAAGTTTGCGCCTGTGGGTAATCCTCCTGAAAACGTAGGACGTTTCGGTAGTCCGCACCGCGCCAACGGTAGATCGACTGATCAGGATCGCCGACCACGAATAAGTCTGGTTCATCACCAGCTAGGAGACGCAGAAGGCTGTATTGAGCGGTGTTGGTATCTTGAAATTCATCAACGAGGATATGCGGGTACCGGCGGCGATATTCCTGTCGCAAAGCCTCTTGTTCCTGCAGTATCCTCACGGCAAGGAAAAGCAGGTCATCGAAGTCCAGTGCGTTACTCTCCAGCAATTGGTGTTGATAGTCCTCATATGCACGTCGAGCTACCTCGTTAAAGTAGTTGTTAGCCGCAAATACATCAGGACTGATCAACTCGTTTTTTGCCGATGAGATAGCGTTACGGACTCGCGTGGGGTGGATCTGCTTCGGATCGGTATTGAGCCTCTTTAAAACCTGTCGCATCAGGGTGATTTGATCACTCTCATCAAAGATCACAAAATCTCGCGTCACAGGGAACTGATCAGCTTCGCGACGAATCATTCGCGCACAAAAGGAGTGGAATGTGCCCAAGCTGATCCCGCTCGTCCCGACTCCAGAATCGCCTCCCAGGAGCTTCTCAACCCTGCTTCGCATCTCACGTGCAGCTTTGTTTGTGAATGTCACGGCCATGATCTCACTAGGTCTGATTCCGAGGTTCGCGATCAAAAAACCTATGCGATGTGTGAGCACACGGGTTTTGCCCGATCCAGGACCTGCCAAAACAAGCACTGGGCCTGGTAGGGCTGTTACAGCTTGACGCTGTTGTGGATTAAGCTCATCCAACAATTTCATCGATTTACGGGTGGTTTTGCATCAACTGTGGGACGTGGTCGAATGTCGATGGTCTCATCTCCACCCAAATGACCCTTGAGTGGTTCTGCTTTCAACGACAATACACAACTATCGGCGAAGTATGGAAAATCAAAATGAATCTCATCTCCAGGTGCTTTTTCAGGGATCGGCATGAGCCTCGCAGTGAGCTGCTTATCGTGGCGCAACGCCAGAGCACCGAGGTCAACCAGGATCGCGTTAATCTCGGCAGGGCTGATATCCCCTGGCAACGGGATGGTGTCCAACCCAGTACCACAAACAGTGGCATAGAGCAGAAGGTCATTCAAGCTTAGTTGACCATCCGCGGCACTCGCTGCTAACATGGAGTCCTCCAGCACAGGGAAGAAGAGTCCGCAGAAACCGGTCCGCTGGAACTGGGCTTGATCGAGGCAGTCAGCAAGGAATGCGGAAACCATTGTCGACCCAGCTAAACCCGCTGTAGGCACACCCATCGCCTGAATGGCTGTGCCCAGCGATCTTGCCTTTTCAGGATACGGTGCCAACGAGAAATCTATCCCAAGGAATCGAACATCGTGTTTCCAGGCGATTGGTTGCACTTTACGTGATAGAACCGCAGCGTGACCTTCAATGGCCTCCACCATCAGCTGTGTAGCCAAAGGAATGGTGGACGCATCCTCGACAGCCGAGACAGCCAAATCTGCTGCTTCAGTCGCAATTGCCATCGCCGGAGGACCTCCCCGATGATAAGCTGCAGGGAAGAAGGGCGAGCCTGAAGCCACATTCGCCAGCGCCGCAAATCGTAAGTTGGCGAAACCATCCGACATGATGGTTGATGCTTCATGAATTACGTAAGCGCAGGCACGTGCCGCGGGGAGTGAGAGGCCGCTCGTTGGATCAGCAAAGAGCCCAGAGGCGAAGATCACCTCAGTCCGTCTCAGGATCGCCGGAATCACTTCGTACCCACCCATATCATTGGGTAGTGCAGGACCTAATGCGGCATAATCGATGTTATGAACGAAACACTCCGCCTCCAACTTCTTTGCGAAATCAACCATGTCCTCAGGTGCTACGGATGAAGACATTTCAGAGGGAGGCGGGATTGCCAGTCGAATGGTTTGAACCTCGTAATCAGCCTCCTCAAGGACTTCCTTTGCGTCCTTCAGACACGCACCGATAGCACCGATACGATCCGGTCGAATAGGCCAATCGGGATCAATAAATCCTGTCAGGGCTCGAATCTTCATCATCTTCCTCTTTGCCGTGCAATCTCGAAAAGAATTACTGCAGCCGCGACGGCCACATTCAGTGATTCGACTTCCTCACGCATTGGAATGTGAACGGTTCCAGATGCGGCTTGAGGGAGTGTATTACCGATGCCGTGAGCCTCGCTACCAATCACGACTGCGGCGGGATTACGCCAGTCCACATCATAGTACGGTTGCCCCCCATCCCTCTGCGCCAACCACACGTCCAACCCTCCTAGGACCGCTAATCCTTCCTCCTCCTGCATACTGAGGATCGGCAAATGCAGGTGGGCTCCCATCGCACCACGGACAACTTTTGGGTTATACGGGTCAACTGTTCCTTTTGTCAGGAGAATGGCTTCCACTCCAGTCGCAACTGCAGTTCGCATCATCGTTCCCAGGTTCCCAGGATCCGACACGCCATCGGCTACGAGAATGAGTGTAAGTGGTTCCTGGACCATCCCTTCTGCGAATGGGACGACGGCCAATAATCCTGGAGGACTTTCGGTATCCGAACAAGCAGCCATGACAGAATCAGAAACCACAGCAACTTCAGCGCCTAATCGCGCCAAGCTGTTGACTAACCCCCTACCCCGCTCGTCAAGATGATCCGTATGAAGCACCAACAATGGAGTGACGCCGGCGGACACCACCTCGTAGGCGAGGCGCGTGCCTTCGACGACGAAGAGGCGTTCTTGCCACCTCACACGCCGCTGTTTCTGAAGAGCCCTCACCCATTTCACACGTTGGTTGGAGGTCGATGTGATCATCCTGACGTAATGCTCCCATGCCAACGTGCTTCAAATGCTTTCTCAAATGCGGCCACGCTCGGTTGATCGAATAAGATGACCTGGACCTCTGTCAACGAAGAATCAGAATGATCCTCAAGAAAGTTGGAGATCGCCTTTAGAATCACCTTAGCACCTCGATCCTTGGGGAAGCCAAAGATCCCTGTTGAGATCGCTGGCAGCGCCAGGGATTCAAATCCACGATCATCCGCCAGGCTTAACGCACTGTACACAGCAGAGTGCAGCTTCATGTCCTCATCACCTTCACCCCAGACAGGACCTACTGCATGGATCACATATTTGCTTGGCAATCGACCAGCGGTTGTGATCGCGGGCCGATCATGTGAGGCTGGGCCATGTTCCTGCACCCACATGTCACTTTCCTTTTGGATCTCAATCCCACCTTTGCGCACAATGGCCCCAGCCACGCCACCTCCATGCGCAAGGTTGGCATTTGCTGCGTTCACAATAACATCCACATTCGCTTCGGTGAGATCCCCATGGATCAGACGAAGTGCCCGCCTCGATGCGAATTCCTTTTCAGCAACGATGGTCATTCCAAGTTACTCAAGACGCCTACTGGTTCATTGGGATTGTAACATTGGTCATCAAAGTCTTTTAAACTTTCACACCGGATTGAGGTACATAATCCTCACTTAACAAAAAAGGGACGCCGACTGCGTCCCTCTGGTTTGCCTATTCAAGGATTTCTTAGCCCATGGCAGCTTTCACCACAGCAGTGAAAGCATTAGAGTCACGCACAGCCAAGTCAGCCAGCATCTTCCTGTTGATGCGGATGTTGGAGGTTCGCATGGCATGGATCAACCGGCTGTATGTGGTCCCGTTCTGCCTGGCAGCAGCATTAATACGAGCGATCCACAATCGACGCAAATCGCGTTTTCGGGTGCGGCGATCGCGGTACGCATACCATAGGCTCTTCAGCATTGCCTCATTGGCTCTTCGGAAGAGCCGATGACGGGTGCCGTACATCCCCTTGGTCATCTTGATGATTTTCTTATGTCGTTTACGAGCTACATTTCCGCCCTTTACTCTTGGCACGTTTCACTCTCCTGTGCACCCCTGGACGCCGGTGCTGATCGATCTCCTGCACCCGTTGTATGCATCCAACAGTCACAACAATGGTATCGGATAGACTAGGACTTACCACTCCTGGCGTTGGGGTTGGCCTTATGCTTGCTCATGTATGGCGCCAATCGACGGACGCGCTTATTGATGCCTTTCCCCTTCACCGGGATCATCTCGGTGAACAGCCGCTTGGTGCGTTTCGACGTCCGGCGGCGAAGGTGGCTCTTCCCACCCTTGGTGCGAACCAGCTTCCCTGAGCCCGTTAGTCGAAAGCGTTTGGCCGTTGCTTTATGTGTCTTCAGTTTGTATTTCTTCTTTTTTGCTTTCCGAGGCACTCCACTCCTCCTTACCCATTACGACGCATACATCTTCTGAGTTAGATTATTCAACCTGGTCTTCTGGCAGACAATCCCCGCGAACGAACCTGCCGTCCGCGGGGCGTTGTTATTCAGTGTTGCTGAGGGTTGATTAAGCGCTACTTTTTGAGTGGCGCTAGCGTCATCAGCATCGTGCGGCCTTCCATGCTGGGCGCTTGCTCGATCGCTCCCACGTCCGAAAGCTCCTCAGCGATCTCTTTCAAATCTCCTAAGGCAATTTCGGGGTAGGTGATCTCCCGCCCGCGAAAACGAATGCGCACGCGGACCTTCTTTCCTTCAGTGAGCCAGCGACGTGCATTTCGAACTTTGAAAGACTTATGGTGTTCTGACGTCTTTGGGCGCAATCGGATTTCTTTAATCTCGATCTTTGTTTGCGCCCTCCGAGCCTCACGCTCCTTCTTCGCTTTCTCGTAAAGGAATTTGCCGTAATTAAGGATCCGGCAAACTGGTGGATCTGCGTTAGGTGCAACCTCGACCAGATCCAGATCGGCATCCCGAGCTAATTCCAGCGCCTCTCCAATGGAGACAACCCCCCGATTGGTGCCCTCTGCATCAATCAGACGAACCTCTTTGGCACGTATTTCTTCATTTATTCGATATTCTGTGTCGCTTATCTCCACTCCTCCAAAACTAAATTCGGGACGCCCGACGCGAATACGCGACCCGAACCGGCAGGATAATACCACGATAGCCTTGGAATCGTCAAATGTGAATGCATTATTCCTCGCGGTATGATCCTATCTAGCAAGTCCTAATCCTTGCTTTCCTTGCCAGTGAGCCCAACAAGTCACATTAGGATCGCTACCTCACTGGCCCCAGAAGCAGATTATGAGCGTAAACTTCTTTGAATACAAGTGGGCGACCAACTCCCAAAGTTATTAACTACATCCCTGAATAAGATTTCCGTGAAGTTTGAAACCATAATCGATGGAACATTTTCAACATCCTGGACCTCAAAACTACACCAAATTGGGCTGAATCTGGCTCCAGATGTCCACATGTGGCGAATTCCTTGCTATAATGCCACTGTGAAATCGCCCTCCCATCTTGCATCGGAAATCCATCGTCGCCTGTTGGAAATCTATGGCACCCCTCAATGGCGTAATACGTTGCCACCGCTGGATGAACTGATATCCACAATATTGTCACAGAATACCAACGACGCGAATCGAGATCGTGCTTACACCTCCCTTCGAGCGCGATTTCCAACATGGGAAGAGGTTCGTGACGCTGATCCTCAGGAAGTGATCGACGCCATCCGTACGGCAGGGCTTGCCAACCAAAAAGGTCCCAGGATCCAAGCTATCCTAAGATCCATCACAGAGGAGAGGGGCGAGCTTGACTTGGAGTTCTTGCACCAGTTATCTCCGGAGGAAGTGCGTGCTTGGCTCCTACGCTTCCCCGGAGTGGGACCAAAAACGACCGCTATCGTCATGCAATTCTCGCTCGATATGCCCGCATTCCCTGTCGATACGCACATCTACCGGTTGAGCGGACGCATCGGATTGCGCGATCCGAAAATCAATGCCGACGCAACCCATGAGGTCCTTGCATCGCTCTTCCCGCCGGAGACATACCACGCAGCTCACCTCAACATGATTCGTCACGGGCGCGAGGTGTGCCATGCGCGACAACCGAATTGCTCTCAGTGCGTCCTTCAGGACCTATGCCAGTATTACCAAACCATCGTGAAAGCCACAGAACCGGATGAAGTCCTTGGATGAATCTACCTCTTCTGAAGAGAACCTGACGTTACTCCGCCAGGCCGTCGAACGCTTGATGGCCGGTCTTGATAAATCCCGGCGTGAGAACATTCGCGAGATCCAATCGCGCATTGAACTGTTGGCAGCGCAACGCCCCGCCACAGAACATCAAGCCAGACTAGCCACCATCTACGAAGCTTCGCGCGCCTTTGGCTCCTCACTCGATCTGGGGAAAGCACTCAATCATGTTATGGATGCCGTGATCCAATTGACAGGCGCGGAGCGAGGGTTCCTCATGCTCATCAATCGCGAGACCGGAGAACTCGATCTCCAAGCTGCACGCAACTTTGAGCAACGGGACCTCGATAAGGAAGAAATGCAGGTGAGTCGCACAGTGATCACCGAGGTGCTTCGCATAGGCGATGGTGTGGTCACCTCCAACGCTCAGAAGGATACGCGTTTCGCCGAAGGCATCTCCGTACTGCGATACTCGCTTCGCTCCATCCTCTGTGTCCCATTGTGGGTTCGAGGCGAGGTCATAGGTGTGGTCTACGTTGACAACCCTGCAAAATCTGGGGTCTTTGAAGAGGCTGACCGTGAGATGTTGGAGGCGTTGGCAGGGCAGGCAGGCGTCGCCATCGAGAATGCCAGGCTGTACACAAAGACCGACGCCGCTCTCAGTCAACGTGTGGCAGAACTGGAGACCCTTCAGCAAATTGACCGGGAGCTAAATACCGGATTGGACCTCGATCGTGTACTCGACTTAACTTTAGAATGGGCAATCCGCGGTTCTGATGCCGAAAGAGGCTGGATCGCAATCCGCAGCGGTGACGGTCCAGTGATGTCTATCGTTGTCGGTGTCGGGAAAGGTTCAAGCCTCAGGGTCGACGAAGAAGGAAACATCGAGACGGCACCGGCAAGCGCAGATCCTATTAAGTTGAGCGCAACAGAATCCATCACCCAGCTATCTGTACCGGTTCGCAGGGAAATGGAGATCATCGCAGTGATCGGCGTCCAACGGTCAGAAGGACAATTCTCACCAAATGCGAGGCCATTCCTTCACAGATTGGCGGAACATGCAGCAGTTGCCATTGAAAACACACGCCTCTACCGTTCGGTTCAGGCGGCAGATATCGCCAAGTCGCAATTTGTTTCCATTGTGACCCACGAACTTCGCATGCCGATGACTGCGATCGTGGGATACACGGACTTACTCCGGCAGGGCTCAGCCGGACCTGTGAATAAAAAGCAAGATCAGTTCCTGCAGACTATTCGAACGAACGCCGATCGCATGGAACTCCTTGTTTCCGATCTTTCGGATATTTCAAGGATCGAGACTGGTCAACTCGGTATCCACCTTCAGCCATTATCTGTAAAGGACTATATTCGTGAGACCGCTGTAACCATGGAACCACACTTCGATGCTAAGGCGCAGACCTTGTCCATAGAACTACCGGAGGATCTTGAGGAGGTGGTTGCCGACCCTGCACGTCTCATTCAAATCCTTACCAACTTATTGGCTAATGCGACCAAATATACTCCAGAGGGCGGCGAGATCCGTATCCATGCCCAGGAAGATGGCGATTTTGTGCGTGTAAGTGTGAGTGATGATGGCATCGGCATCAGCCTCGCCGATCAAGCCGACCTCTTTAGCCAATTTTTCCGATCAGACGATCCAGTCGTCCGCAAACAGCAAGGTTGGGGTTTAGGACTATATGTCGCTCACCTTTTGGTGAATATGATGGGCGGCGAGATCGACTTTGAGAGTGAATTGGGTAAGGGCAGCACTTTCTGGTTCACACTTCCCACTTCAACGGGAGAGGCATCAGAATCCGTTTTCTCCTTTACGGATAGCCACGACGATTCCAAAGACGAAAATGTCAAATCGATCCTCCAATCCTGAGGGTCTGGATCATGGAACCGACATTGGGGGAAGTTAAGTCAGGCTTTTGACAGGTTCCTTTCAGGCTCTCTTTTATCGATTGGCGTACAAGGGAATTCAAGTTTGCTTTTATGACACGCGCAGGCAAGCGCAGATCTCCGACCTTTAATAATTTCCTCGCCTGACAAATCAAGCTGGACGGGGGGTATGCGACGAAAAGCGGAGCCGCCCTGGAACTCATTGGCTGCAACTGGAGGTGCTTCCGCCCTCGAAAGCGTCCCCTAAATCGGCGTTGGCGATACAATTCCAGGATCAGAAGATATGGTCCAAAAGTAGGAGGTTGTTATGACAGAGAAGTTAGCCATTCAAACGAAAGACCTGGTGAAGTTCTATGGGAGCGTCCAAGCACTGTATGGCGTGGATTTGGATGTCCGTCGTGGTGAGATCTTTGGTTTCCTTGGCCCCAATGGCGCCGGAAAAACCACGACCATCCGCTGCTTGCTCGACCTCATCCGCCCACAGGGCGGCAGTATCAGCGTGCTTGGATTGAACCCTCAGAAGGATGCCGTCGCTGTACGCGCCCGTACCGGTTACCTTCCCGGAGAATTGAGCATGGAATCCAACCTTCGAGTGAAGGCCCAGTTGCGTTATTACAGCGACCTGCGCAGCAATGAGACGGATTGGAATTTCGTCGAGGAGCTGGCGGAGCGCCTCGATCTCGACCTCACCATGCGTATCAAGAACCTTTCCAAAGGCAACAAACAGAAAGTGGGAGTTGTGCAGGCCCTGATGTCCCGTCCGGAACTGCTGTTGATGGATGAACCCACCGCTGGCCTCGACCCACTCATGCAGCAAGAGACTTACCGCATGCTCAGGGAAGCTCAAGCCAATGGCGCAACAGTCTTCTTCTCCTCCCACATCATCAACGAAGTTGAAGCGTTGGCAGATCGAGTGGCCATCATCCGTGAAGGCGTGATCGCAGAAGAAGCTGAGCCCGCTGATCTGGTCAGTCTGGAAATGCGCACTGTCCACGTGCGCTTCAAAGAGCGGATCGATCCAACAGCCTTATCGAATGTTGAAGGGGTTACGCTGCTCTCGCACCGTAACGGCACTGAAGTCAACCTTCGGGTGGAAGGCGAAATCGACGGGCTCATCAAAGCGCTTGCTGCCTACACCGTAGTTGATATGGACGTGGATCTTCCCTCTCTCGAGGAAGTCTTCCTCGCCTACTATGAAACAGACAAGAAGGAGGTGGACTAAGATGCTTGCAGAACTCAAACACAGCCTGCGCCGCCATCGCGGTGCGATCATTGGATGGAGTATTGGTATAGGCCTATACGGATTGATGATGGTCTCGCTCTTCAGTTCCGTTACTGAGATCGAAGGACTTGAGGAGATGATCCAGAGCTATCCACCAGAACTCATGGCTTTCTTCGGTGAAATGGTTGAGATCACCACACCTAAGGGATACCTTGATATCTACTACTTTAGCTACATGCCACTTATCATCGGTATTCTTGCCATCATGGGTGGTGCTGGCTTGCTCGCCAGTGATGAGGAGAAAGGCATCCTCGATCTTGTCATGTCGCACCCCCTCAGCCGGTCAGGGCTCTTCTGGGGTCGTCTGGTCGGGATAACGATTACCCTTGTGGTGGTCCTACTAGTCGGTTGGTTGAGCTGGGTTATCCCTGCAGATAGCGTCGGAATGGATTTAACCTGGGTCGAATTCCTACGGCCATTCATCCCACTCTTCGCAACCTTGATGTTCTATACAACGATGGCGCTTCTACTAAGTATGCTGCTTCCTAGCTCACGGATGGCCGCAATGCTCACTGGGGGGATCTTAGTTGCGGATTTCCTCTTGTTGGGGTTAGCCAGTATCAATGACACGCTCGAGCCTATCGTTAAGTTCCTGCCACGCAACTACTTCCAAGGAGGCCAAGCCATCGCCGGCTTGAACTGGGAATGGCTGGCTGGCCTCTTCGGAATATCAATCATCTTCGCCCTCCTGGCTTGGTGGCGATTCTTGCGCCGCGATCTCAGCGTCGGTGGCGAGGGCGGTTGGCGGCTCCCAAGGTTACGCCGTAAGAAGGAACAAGCAGCCACTGCATAACAACGAGTACGCATATTACGGATCTTGAATGAACCAGGCGGGAATCGTTCCCCGCCTGGTCCTTTATTTAACCCTTCCAACGCTAAGGTTCCAAGCGATCTACCATTTAATTTGCTCAAATAGATGGCGGGGATCTAACAACACTATTTCGAATCAAGCTCTCTTTGCATGTCCACTTCTTTGACTCCTCTCATGGCAAAGGGCTATACTCTCCACAGCCCGATCGGATTGTCAATCCCGCGCTGGAGGAGGTTTACCATGCCTTTAACCTTGACCTGGTACGGACATGCCACATTCGGCCTGGAAGTTGCTGGGAAGAAACTACTTGTCGATCCTTTCTTTTCGGATAATCCTGCATCACCAGTGAATGCGGATGATGTAGACGCAGATTACATCCTGGTCTCCCACGGCCATGGTGATCATGTTGGCGACGCCAAATCTATCGCACGCCGCACTGGCGCCACCGTCATCAGCAACGCCGAAATCGCTGGCTGGTTTCGTAATCAAGACATCGAGGCGCACGCCCAACACATCGGAGGCGGCTACAACCATCCATTTGGCTACCTCAAACTCACGCTCGCACTCCACGGCTCCGCACTTCCAGATGGGGCTAATGGGGGTAATCCAGTGGGTTTCCTACTGACAACGCCCGATAGCGAGAAGATTTACTTCGCGTGCGACACCGGGTTGTTCGGTGATATGCGACTCATCGGAGAAAAGGGAGTCGATCTGGCCACATTGCCCATTGGTGATAACTTCACGATGGGACCCGATGACGCACTGCGCGCGGTCAAGTTGATCCAACCGAAACACGTCATACCCATGCACTATGGCACATGGGAATTGATTGACCAAGATCCAAATGCGTGGGCCGAGAGGGTTAAGGCTGAAACATCCTCCGCACCTCATGTGCTTCAGCCTGGGGAAAGTTTCTCGCTTTGAGACATTGTCATCGCTGCCACGAAGTGTTCCGAACACATCATGTGGCAGACAACCATAGAAGAGGGTGGTAAGAGTATCTTACACTCATGTTCGTGGTTTCTATTAATAAGATGCGATACAAATCTCAATCACCGCACACGTCAAACAAGCCAATACCTCCGCCTCACGCGGTCATGTGGTGTTGTGCATGAGTCCGTAACTCCAATTGCACTTGCGCTGATTCACACCCGGGAGGGATTGCGGTGGTCTGCCAGCATAGGATCATGATGTCCACAGAACCAAACTGAGGTTAGAAGAACATGGAAAAAACCATGCACTTACGTGATCATATCCCGATTAACATCCATTGGCTTGGACTCAACGTTGTCACAGGGGCCATCACTCCACTTCTCTTGCCATACTTTGTATCCCTCTTTGTCCTTGAGTCGGAGAAGAACACGTACCTCGCCACTGTGCGTCTCTTCGGCCTCGCCGTAGCAATGATGGTTCAACCCATTGCCGGAATGCTCAGCGATCGCAACACGAGCCGCTGGGGTCGGAGACGTCCATACATCTTCGGAGGGACCATAGCGAACATGATCTTCATCCTGATCATGGGCGCCTCCATCTTCTTCCGCGACACCACATTGGACGAAGGGCTTCCAATTCTTGCGGGTGTATCTGCCGCATACCTGGTACTCCTTCTCGGCCTCATGCTCACGCAAGCCTCCGCGAATGTGACCTTTGGGGGCCTCATCGGATTGATCCCTGATCTCGTCCCGGAAAATCAGCGTGGGCGATCTTCCGGCATCAAGGCCGTCATGGAGCTCCTCCCATTATTCTTAGCCGTGTTCATCGGACCATTGGTCGACCAGGGGCGAATATGGTTGGTTATCGGCATCGTAGTGATCTCGCTCTTCATCACCATGATGATCACCATCATTTTCGTGCATGAAGAACCTCTGAAGGAGAAACCCAAAGAAAGCCTTACTGAACCAATTCTTCGAATAGTCGCACTGACGGTCCTTTTCGTGACGTTCACTCAAGCAGGCGTCTTCCTCGTCCGAACGAGCTCGAATGCACTGGTAGATTTCGGCGCAGATACCACCCTTCAGATCATCCTTCTCGGTCTTGCAGGCCTAATTGCTATGGCAGGCTCTATCCTGCTTGGCGTGTACTTTGGAGCATGGGTGGGTATCGGCAGAGACGCTCGACAGCAGACCTCGTTCATATGGTGGATCATCAATCGTCTGCTGTTCCTGGCCGCGGTAGGATCCATCTTGGGCTTTATCCTCTTTTACATGCGTGATTACCTCCGGTCAGAAAATCCAGCGACCCAAACCACTATCCTGCAGGCCGTTGTGGGGATCCTCATCATCCCAGCAGCCCTTGGGGGTGGAGCATTAGCAGACCGAGTGGGTCGCAAACGCCTTGTCGCCTACTCCGGCCTGGTTGCGGCGCTAGGTATTGGGGTGCTCCTGCTCGCCAGGAACTTCCCAGTAGTCGTGGTGAGCGGCTGTATCATAGGACTCGGATCGGGCGTTTTCATGGCCACCAACTGGGCGTTAGGGACTGTACTGGCTCCACCTGAAGAGGCCGGTCGTTATCTGGGCATTGCCAATCTTGCAGGAGCTGGGGCAGGAATCGTCGGCGCCGGAATTGGTGGTCCAATGGCTGACTTCTTCAATAACCTGGAGCAGGGTCTTGGTTACCTTGTTGTATTTGCTATATATGGCGGACTCTTCCTCCTCTCCGTCGCCGCATTGACCAAAATCAAAACGCCCATAAAAGAGCCCTCTCCCCCATAGAATCGACAAAACGCGCTGAAATCAGACAATTTTCAGCACATTTGAGGGTCCACATGTTCCTAAATCGCTCTGACCAAGACACTTTTTGGGTGTAGAATTCAATGGAAGGAGAAGACCGTAGCGGGGGTTGCCGCCCCGGGTAGCAGAAACAGGAGGAGAGCGGTCATGGCTAACGGAATTCGCATTGGCGAAGTTACCCATTTCTTCGGCAAGATCAACGTCGCCGTCGTCGACCTCAAAGAAGAATTGAAAATCGGGGATCCCGTCCACTTCCTGGGTCGCAACACCGACTTCAGGCAGACTGTGACCTCGATGGAGGTCGAACACGAACCAATCTCGGTAGGAGAAGCTGGATCCGAGGTCGCAATGAAGGTCGTCCAGCGCGTCAGGCGAGGTGATAAGCTCTTCCTGCTCACAGAAGATGAGTAGATCCGTCAATGGTATGATTCTGGACACATCAAGCAGTGTGGATTTCAATCAGTTTTAATGATTGACCAGCGGCGAGTGCTTTCGAGCTCTTTCCATCCCACAACCCTGTACCCTATAAGGTGCATTCCACACATCCATGGTGCGATCGAGGGTACAGACAGTAGGTTGATGTTGTCCACGGTCGTTGTTCATTGTATACTGTCAGTCCACAATTTGATCCCAAGGATTTTTTTTCATGAAAGTTTCATGTCTACAGGAGAATCTAGCTCGAGGATTGAGCACCGTCTCGCGTGCTGTTGCACAGCGAAGTACACTTCCCGTCCTCGGCAACGTGCTTATCGCCACCGATGACGGCCGCCTCCGATTATCAGCAACAAACCTGGAACTCGGTATCACTTGTTGGATCGGAGCGAAGATCCAGGATGAGGGCTCTACCACTGTTCCAGCACGCACATTTATCGATCTGGTGAACACACTCCCCAACGATCAGGTGGATATGGAGCTAAGCGTGCGCACTCAGACTCTCAACGTACGCTCAGGTGCGTTCATCAACGATATTAAATGCATTGACGCACAAGAATTTCCACCACTTCCGCCCAGGGAACAGGACGAGGGGCTGACTTTTAACGTCGAAGACTTACGTGAGATGATCCACCAGGTGGCATTTGCGGCCTCCACCGATGACGCTCGCCCAGTGCTCACTGGGGTGCTAGTCGAAGTCTCCGATGGAAAGTTATCCATGGCTGCAGCGGATGGATTCCGCCTTTCAGTTCGCACCTACCATCTCTCCTCACCGGAATCTGGTCCATTCAAAGCGATCATTCCTTCTCGCGCTCTTTCAGAACTCAGCCGCATCCTCAGCGATGGTGAGGAAACCGTCACCATGATGCTGCCCTCCGGTCGAGGTCAGGCCATCTTCCGCGCGAAGAACATCGAGCTGGTATCCCAGCTGATCGAAGGCACGTTTCCGGATTACGGAGGAATTATTCCTACAAATTACTCCACAAGAAGCATCATATCCACCACCGCATTCCGTAAAGCGTGCCAGGCTGCCGAGATCTTCGCCAGGGAGGCAGCACATTCCGCTCGATTAATGATCACACCCGGCAGTGAACTCGAACCAGGAACTATGCAAATTTCGGCCACATCGGCTGAAACCGGATCCAACGAAACTACCGTTGACGCAACTGTGGAAGGTGAACCCATCGAGATTGCTTTCAACGTGCGCTTCCTCGTCGACGTGCTCGGCGTCATCGATAACCCAAACGTTTCACTGGAGACGAGCACACCGTCTTCGCCCGGCGTCATCCGCCCGGTCGGCCGTGAGGATTTCCTGCACGTCGTCATGCCCATGCATCTGGGGCGCTGATCAGCCGATTCTGCGATGGAACTAACCACCTTTAGGGAAATCCATCATTAATTGTCCTGGATATCAGGCCCTGTCTGGGCCTTTTGATTTTCATCCCCAGTCGGTAGAATCAAACCGAACACAAATCCTGGACCTGGCCGGAGGTACCTAAATGGTCTTCGATCCGACACGTTTCCCCCGCGTGCTCACCATTTACCTGGAGCTCAGCAACTACCCAATTCTGGCTCCCAAAATCCGAGAACGTATGCGCCAAGTGCTCTTCGACCGCAGGGTCATCGACCAGGCAGCCTTTGAAGCCGAAGTAGAGCAGAAAGCAATAGAATCTCAGAATCGCGAAGGCATATCCGATCCTTACACCGAGGAACCCCCCGATGTTTGGTTCAACCGCATCAGCATCATCCGGGATAACCTGACGGATTTTTACTTCGCATATAACCTTCCCCATGATCTCTTCGAGGAACTGCTGCGAGAAGCTCTCGAGGAACGCATTCCGCCTCAGGATGTCGTCCTAACATTCCACCCCGAGCTCGCTCCGTGGGACATGCTCTTCGCTCAAGGAGATGCCTATGAGAGTATGCCGCCAGAGGAACGCCAATCGATCGAGCACCATTTGAAAGAGATTAAGGTGGTCCTGATCAAAGCGATGATCAGTGATCACCTCGAATATGTAGGCATCGCAAGGGAATGGCTCGATATCGCCGATCTAAAAGCCATTCGGTCCCGACGGTTCGGTCGTGGAAAGATTGGAGGGAAGGCAGCAGGTATGATGCTCGCCGAAACGATCCTTCGCAAGAGTGGCGATGAGGACTTATACGCCAGGATCCATATTCCACGCTCCTGGTTCCTGGGCGCTGATGTCTTCTACCAATTTACCCAGCGAAACAATCTCCTCGAGTACAGCAACCAGAAGTACCGCAGCGAAGAGGTTATCCGAGAGGGATATCCAGAGATTTTCGAAGCATTCAAGAAGGGCACTTTCCCAGAGGACGCAATCCGCGGTCTCCAAAGCATTCTCGATGAAGTCGGTTCGAAGCCACTCATTGTACGTTCCTCCAGCTTGTTGGAAGATTCTTTCGGGACATCATTTGCTGGAAAGTACGAGAGCCAGTTTTGCCCCAATCAAGGTAGTCCTCATGAAAACCTGGATCAACTGCTTCATGCCATCAGCGCAGTATACGCAAGCGTTTACAGTCCTGAAGCGCTTCTCTATCGGCGGCGGATGAGATTGCTCGATTACGACGAGCGCATGGCCATTCTCATCCAGGAGGTTAAGGGTAGGCAACAGGGATCATTTTTCTTCCCCGACGCCGCAGGGGTGGGGTTCTCCCGAAACCAGTTCCGCTGGAATCCCCGCATCGATCGTAAAGCCGGGTTTTTACGCCTGGTATGGGGGCTGGGGACGAGGGCCGTGGATCCTTACGGCGGTGACTATCCGCGCCTTGTTGCGCTCAGCCATCCCGACCTGCGCTCTGAAGTTGATCCCAGCCGTATTCGTCGCTATTCACAACGCAACATCGATCTCATTGATCTACAAGGGAATGAATTCCGGACGCTCTCAATTTCAGATGTCATTGAAACTCAAACAGCTTTCCTGCAGTTCATTGCCCAACAGTACTCCGACAATCACCTCAACGACTTTGTCACCAAGCCTCTCAACCTCGACAAGAAGAATGCCGTAATTACATTCGATGGTCTGCTGGGCAGGACAGACTTACCTGACATCAGCCGCAGGCTTTTACAAACGCTGGAAAACGCTTACCATCGACCCGTCGACATTGAATTCGTCATAGAACTGACAGGCGAACATCATGATCCCCCATTGCCCATCATCCACCTGCTCCAATGCCGCCCTCAAAGTTGGATCCCCAGTGAGGACGTAATCATCCCAAAGGACCTACCACAGGATCGACGAGTCTTCGCGTGCCACGGTATGGTGCCCGATGGCCGTGCCTCAGGGATTCGCTACGCAGTTTTCGTAGATGGCGAGAGCTATTTCAACCTGGACGAGAATGACAAGAAATCACTCGCCAGGTTGATCGGACGCATCAACAAACGCCTTTCGGGCGAGAGTTTCATGCTCATCGGTCCAGGACGATGGGGTAGTGTGAATTTGGACACAGGGATCGGCGCCACTTATGCGGAACTCTATAACGCGCAGGTGCTGATTGAGACCGTCAACGACGACACCGCCATCGAACCCTCTTACGGAACCCACTTCTTCCAGGACTTGGTCGAGTCAGGTATCTTCATCCTCGCCATTTCATTGAGTAACCCCGATACCGAATTCAACGACCCATTCTTCTATCAGAGCCAGAACGTCCTGAGTGACCTCATGCCGGAAGAAGACCGGTGGTCTCACATCGTCAGAATTATCGATATTCCTGCCGTTGCTAATGGTATGACCTTGAATCTCGTCATGAATGGCGATTCAGGAAGTGCTATTGCGTATCTCAAGCAATATGAGTAATGGAAGAGAGCGGGAAGATGACAGTCAAATTGAGTGCAGAACAGATTTGTCGCCCCAGCGACTCCTCGAAATTCGATTTCGAAACCACCAGTGAATTACAGCCTCAAACCAAGATCATTGGACAGCCACGAGGTACAAGCGCTATTGATTTCGGTATCAATATAGACAGCCCAGGATACAACATATTTGTGATGGGCGAATCAGGAACCGGCAGGATGACAGCCATTCGCCGCTTCATCGAGGGAAGAGCCGCTCTACACCCTGTTCCTCCTGATTGGGTTTATGTCCATAACTTCTCCCAACCGCAGTTTCCAATCGCCATTGAACTCCCTCCGGGCATCGGAAGATCGCTGCGTGATCAGGTTGAGCAACTAATTGATGAACTGCAAAAGGACATTCCACGCGCATTTGCAAGTGAAGCCTACAGGGATGAAGTCCACGCCATCGAGCAGAGCGTGAACACTGAACGCGACAGTGAACTCAGCGAACTACAAGCGAAGGTTCGGGATGCAGGCGGAGCTCTGATCATCGCCCCAGAAGGCCCTCAGATCATCCCTGCAAAGGAAGGTAAGCCACTGACGCCAGAACAGTTCACTGCATTACCGAAAGACGAGAAGGAGAAATGGCGTGCGGTTGCCCGTGATCTGGAACGTGAGCTGGAGAATTCACTACGCCGGCTAAGAGAGCATGAGGGAGAGGCACGCAATTCGATACAGGATTTAGTAAGGAAGGTCGCTAACTCCGTCGTAAGCGTCGCATTTGAACCGATTAAGGAGATCCATGCGGATCATGAAGAGTTATGCAACTACCTCAGCGCAATGGAAGAGGACATTGTTGAAAACGTGCAATTCTTCCTAGAGAAGGAGCGGGAAGAGGGAGGAGCAAGACCCTCGGAACTACGCTTCCGAAGGTATAAGGTGAACGTAATCATCGATCACCATCAAAGCGAGGGAGCGCCCGTTGTAGTTGAGAACAATCCCACAGTATCAAGGTTGCTCGGACGTGTGGAGCATGAGGCCGGTTTTGGTGGTGCAGTTTCAACGGATTTCACACTCATCCGCGGTGGAGCACTCCACGCCGCAAATGGAGGCTACTTGGTTTTGAGGGCACACGACCTGGCGAATCAACCACCTGCTTGGGAAGCGTTGAAGCGTGCATTGGTCGGAGGGACAGTTTGCCCTGACGACCCCGCTGCACGAGGAGGCGCTGCCACGCGCTCACTCGATCCTGAACCCATCCCCATTAAACTCAAGGTTCTCCTACTTGGCCCTCCAGGCCACTACTACATGTTCTATGCGAATGATGAAGACTTCCGAAACACATTCAAAGTGGTTGCAGACTTTGAGGAACGAATGGAACGCAATGCCGAGAACGAGCTTGAGTACGCGACATTCATCGCCACACGCTGCCACGAAGAAGGCCTTCTACATTTCGATCGCGATGCAGTCGGTCAGGTTATCGAGCAGGGTTCTCGCCTTGCAGGATCTCAAAGCAAACTCAGCACACGCTTTGGTGATATCTCCAATCTGATCCGTGAAAGCAGTTATTGGGCAGATTCGGGTGACCGAGAAGTTGTGACTTCAGAGGACGTGCTCAAGGCCGTCAATGAGCGCATTTACTACCGGGCAAGGGTAGAGACTCGCATGCGTGAACGGATCCTTAAAGACACCCTGCTGATAAGTACCGAAGGGAGCGTCGTGGGACAGGCTAATAGCCTTACTTCTACACAGGTCGGTGAGCACAGGTTCGGCCAGCCCATGCGTGTCACTGCTCGGACCTACATGGGCAGAGGTGGCGTGGTGCAGATCGATCGGGAGGTTCACCTGGCCGGACCCATTCACAACAAAGGAGTGATGACGCTCATCGGCTACCTTGGAGGTACGTATGCGATTGACCAACCGCTATCATTCTCTGCCCAGATCACATTCGAACAAAGCTATGGCGGTATTGAGGGAGACAGCGCCTCTGCCATAGAGCTCATCGTACTGATTTCCAGCCTCTCGAAGATACCGCTCAATCAAGCTATCGCTCTGACTGGATCCGTTAATCAGTTGGGCAAGATCCAGGCCATCGGGGGTGCCTCCGAAAAAGTTGAAAGCTGGTACGCGCTCTGCAAGGAAAGGGGATTCACTGGCGATCAGGGTGTCATCATACCGGCTTCCAATGTGGAAGACCTCATGCTAGAGGAGGATCTTCGCGCATCCGTCGACAAAGGTGAATTCCACCTCTGGGCGATCGAGGAAATCGATGAAGGGCTTGAACTCCTCATGGACAAGCCACCTTCTGAGGTCCATGAAGCCGCACACGATCGGTTATTCAAGCTGGCTGAGGGTATCGAAAAATTCGGCAAAGGGGATTGAGTTATTACCTCCGTTCTACGATGATGGAGGCAAATTTTTTCAACGCCACCAGGATGAGGAACGCTCCTCTGAATCCCACCCAAATTCCCCCACAAGTGGTACGAAGGCAACCGGTGCTACTTTCTCACATTTGAAATCATCGCCATCTCGCACCCAACGCTCCAGGATTTGCCCATCGCGGCTACCCACTGGAAGGACCAATCTTCCACCATCGATCAACTGCTCTTGAAGTGGAATTGGCACGTTCGGAGCAGCAGCCGTGACGATAATGGCATCGAATGGTGCATGCTCAGGCAAACCTTTTGAACCGTCCGCTAGAACAACGTGGACGTTCTCAAGTTCCAATTCGTTGAGGATTACTTGTGCACTTTCGACCAGTGCCTCGATCCTCTCCAACGTGTATACCTCTTGGGCAACGTGGGCCAGCACTGCGGCCTGATATCCGGATCCGGTTCCAACCTCGAGGACCTTCTCATGTCCTTCAAGTTCGAGAAGTTCAGTCATCAAAGCCACGATGAATGGCTGGGATATCGTCTGTCTATGACCGATGGGTAATGGGGCATCCACGTATGCAAGATGGCCCATATCGGAGGGTATAAAAAGATGGCGTGGGACCGCGCGCATGGCATCCAACACTCGCTCATCACGGATTCGCCTCGGGATGAGCTGCTCATCCACCATGCGCTCACGAGCGCTCGTAAAGTCGGTTTCCTTGGCCATACGCCCCTCAACGATTATACGCCGGGGTGGAACCGAAAGAAAGAAATGTACTGTACCAAGCTTCAAAGCGTGTTTTACTCAGCTCAAGAATATAGAAGTTCCAAATCTCGTTTCCTTGGTATTCAACGTACAAATTCTATGTTGCTCATGGAGTCCTCATCGCGAAATAACACGACATTGAATGAAATCTCTTTTCCCCATCGGGGAGAGGGCTGAGGTGAGGGGGCGAGGTTTTCCCGAGCTTCTCATCGACTTCCACCCTTTCAGGAAGTCGAGATCTACAATATGTCCTAAAAAATGTGGATTTTGAAAGTAGGGGCTCTCGAATTCAGCTTAATAGACAGCCCCAAAGACTATAGCCTTGCAATGCCAAAATTAGCGGTTTAATGGTCCGGTTCAGCGGCGGCGCACAATATCCGTCCACTGTAACCGTTTGTTAGCTGGTATGTATTTAGGTCACTTCACCAATTCGATCTCACCCGGTCGCCAAGTTTTGTCGAACCACGCTTCGGTTGGGCTATAGAGACGCAAGAGGATGAACCAACCCTTGCCTGGGACCGTCTGAATCCAGATTGCGCCCCCCCCATTCCCTCGTCCTTGAGGTATTCGTAGGACCCCCCGACGAAGCCCCTCTTCCAATAGCTGCCCTCGTAGAGGAACGCCGACTCGTCTTGTTCGTACCAGAGCATTGCACGCGCTGTCGCGTTGGCCACCGCAGCCGCCTCAGTCAACAGCTTCTTCATCCGGGTATCTGGGGCAAAGGGCTTACCCTTCTGGATGCCGACGGACGCAAAGATTCCTAGCAACTGGGGCTCGAACATCTCTATCGGCTCGCGATCGATGACGGCGTGGAGTTCTTCGTAGAAGCTGTAGTCCGTAGAGTGGATGGTGTTGAATGCCTCCCCGGACGCGTCGATGAACTCCATCTCCGGTGGGTTCGCTGCCTTGGCGAGGGGATAGATCTTCACGCCATCCCTGAACAACTTGCTGGAGAAGTCCGGCTTGCCATCCTCTAGGAAGCCTCGCGCAATGAACCAGTTCACCCAGCTGGTTGACTTGGCGACGAAGTAACCATCGGGGACGTCACCGTCTTATCCGGGCGGAAGGATCAGGTACTTGCCGCCCTTGGCCTTGTCTGGGCCGGGCAGGCCTGTATCGATCACGAAGCGGAAGAAGGCGTCGTTGACCGTTCCAGGACCGGTACCCGGCGGGATCTCGATCACCGTCGGGCCGTCCTTCGTGAGATCGAGAAAAGCGCTGCAGTAAACCGTGTCCGTGTTCCCTGTGAGAAACAGGGAGTTACTGTCCATCAAGTGATCGAAAGTCAAGATCTTGCTGCAGCACTCGCCGGCGACGGTGGCCTGACCGCGCCGAAACGCCTCAAGCGAGGCGGCGGGCAACCCGTTGAGGAATGTCTCGACGCCACGAAGGAAGTTGAGGTTGTCGTATACCAACGCGGCGGTCTCCTTGGTGGGGATCGCGTCGAAGAACTCGAGGGTGCCAGCCCTCGTCTCTACCTTGTCTGGAGTCATGATATTTTCTGGGATTTTAGTGTTGTAGCCTGGTGTTGGTTGTTCCTTTGTGTTTGTGATGTTCTTCTCCAATATAACCTTGAACTTCTATAACGTTGGACAGTTGGCGTTGTCGAAAGTCAGCTGATGTGGCTCATCCCCAAAGTATTGAAATAAGCCACAAACTTGAAAGTTAAACTCTTACATACCTTAATAGGACTACCGATCGCTATATGTAATAAACTCTAAAAGTCGTACCAGTAGGATTCCATCTAGCAGAGGTTTGCTTAGTTTCTCAATAACCTCGAGAGAGGCGCTGCTCCTTCCAAATGTCGCCTTCGTTGTGATACCCTGCTTGCTCCCAGAAACCAAGGCGGTCTTCCGACATGAACTCGAGCCCCCGCAGCCATTTACCACCCTTCCACAAGTACGGCGTCTTTAAGTCATCGCGGTCCGGGATGTATCCGATCACTCCCCGCAATGGATAACCATGTTCGGGTGTGATCGGCTCGCCATCGAAGTGCGTCGCAATCAGGAAATTGTCACCCATAGCGACCTCCAGCGGCAGGTTTACCGTGAATCCATACTCACAATGCTGCATCAAGAACATGGCAGTGGGTTTAAGTTTGATGTCCCCCATCTCAATGAGATCGGGCAGTGATAAACCCTCCCAAACAGTGTCGAATTTACTCCAGCGGGTGACACAATGCAGGTCCATCTTAACCTCACGGCGTGGCAGTGAAGAAAAATCCTCCCAATTCCAACGAACTTCCTCTTCCACATCACCGAATACACGCAAATCCCAAGTTGTTGGATCGAATGGCGGAACGCGCCCGTAATGCAGCACGGGGAACTTCTTGGTCAATGACTGGCCTGGCGGTAGACGTCCCTCCTTCTGGAGCCGTTCCTCCTCCTCGCGTCGACCTAATACACTTTTCAACATCCTACCTACCTCCGGAAATGTACCAGGCATTATATCAAACTCATCTTGTGGTTTGACGAGTCCCCACACGATATAGTTGACTGTCTAGGTCCTCATGAATGAAGACGCCGAGGCCTCACACTGCCGCAGTGTCTTTTCTCTGAACCTGCCATCCAGGTTCATTCCTCTCGCACAATGATGGCGCCTATTGCCTGGGATAAATCGAGCTCAACAACTTCATCAGAGGTCAGCGCTTCGCTTGAAAGGTAAGTATCTCCTACTTTCTGGAATCCTTGAATGCTTATTGTGGCAATTCCGGTATCGACCTGTATGCGTACGGGCAATCCTTCCGGCACAATCACTTCTGTCATGCCGACAGCGCCATCGATGACGGCTCGAAAATCTCCTTCAGAAGGCAATCGAATCTGCATCCGGCCAACTCCCATTGTAGATTTCAGTTCCTTTAATTGAAGGCCTCTCAAGTCGAGCCTGATATCTCCCGCACCCATATCCACCACAAGACGAACGGGAATCTCTGGGCTCACCAGCATCAACCACTCGCCCTCATCCACACCCTCTCCCTCGAGGTTCAAGGTTCCCGGCATCCAAAACCATTGTCCTGAGCTAGTTACTGTGATTGCCGCGCTCTCACCCAGTTCCTCAGTCTCAACTTCAACTTCTTGACCTCGATGCAGTCCAACCTGCCCTTCTAACAGGTTTTGAGAATCCTCGAGCAAACTCACACGAACGCCGCCTACTGCCGGTGAGAATGTCATCGTAGCCCTCTCGGTAGAGTCCAGTGGATAAGTAACAGTCTCTACTTGATCCGCAGTTCCAGTCCCACCTTGGGTCTCAACCAACCATACTCCCCCAACCAACACACCGACAATCAAAATCAATGAAATGATGGTCCCAGCTACTGTGCGTCGCGGAATGAGGAGATCAATCCCAAATGCAATGAGGATAATCGGCCAAGCACTGATAAAGAGATCCCAAAGATCGATTGCCAACACACCTGTCATGTTGAGCAGAAGGATTATTCCCACACCGATCAAGATTATTGGGCCAGCGAGGCCACCCCGAGGTACTTGTTCATCCATATCTCATCCTCCAAGATAATTGCGAAGCGATAATATCCATTCATGCTTATGGAGCCTTCATCGGTTTTTATATTGGTACCACTTCATCCATACAATAATTACATTCCAATGGTAAACCAGGCTCTTTAAGTAATTAACCAATCCGTATATATCCCATCCTCGATTGAATCGGAACAATTAGGGTGTTCAACTTTGGATCATTCCTTGTAGGCACCGATCGATTGATGATGCCCGTGCGTCACCAAGTGAAATATATACTGATCAAGCCTTCCTACGCGCAGAAAACAAGCGATAGATCATGTAGCCCCCAAGGACGATAAAACCTAAAGCCCAGAGGAACTGAGTGGCATCGACTGCTGCAAGGAAGAGAACGGCGGCTATGATCAACAGAACAAATGCTGGTATCAGGGCCCAAGTCATCCGCCCATTCGTTGTCGGCAAGAAGGCAATGACAAAGAATGTCAAAGATGTGCCAAGTAAGAATACCGACGCTAACTCAACTCCTTCTCCAACAACAGGTTCTAGTCCNNTGTTCGCGATTCCCGAAGTAGATCAAGAAGAAGCTCAAAGCAATTACGGCAAGGACGACTACGCCTCCCAGGAAATCCAATTCCTCAGGTCCGTATGCACCCAAACCAACGGTAAATGCCACTCCGATCAATGAGAGGCCCGGAATCAGCGCCCACCATTGACTGCGGTTTATCGAATAGAAATAGAGGAATATTAACCCACCGATCGCGAAGAATGCGGTCCATACCAGCGGCAAGATCTCAGTGATGTAGATGACGTCAAAAGCTTGAAGCACGAAGATGAGACCGATGATGAGCATACAAATGCCCAGCACGATGCGAAAATCGAAATTGCGCATCCGACACTCCTTTCTTTCCTGTATACGAACGAAGCGGATAGTAACGAGTACCTGATTCTGTAAATCTCTTTCACATTGCAAATGCGATCTTACGTAACGCTATTGGAAGATCCCCGGCTAGATACCTTGAGGATTTCACTACTATATCCTGATTCTTCGGCGCTGTGAAGCGTAACTTGAGCTTTTATCTCACTACGATGTGCTCTAACCTGTATGGATATAACCAATGGTCTGCGAAGATCCCCCCAGCCGCACCTGACGCAATGTCAGTCTCACATTTGGGTCCAACAAACTGAAAGGAGGGTGTAAGGTTCCATCCGCTCCCCATGTGCTATCGTGACTCTGGGCGATTTTGACCATACAAAAGTTCTTCTGCTCTACCGTATGGTTTGATCTCGAAGTGTAAAGAAGTTGACCTGGGGATCTCAGCTTATGCACCAAAGCTTCCACCCATAGACTGACTGGGAGTATAGATTGAAGAAGGTATGGATTAAGGGTTTTCAAATCGGGCTTTTCCTCCTTTGTACGTCACTTTTGGTTCAAGAGGTTGCATCAGCTGATCCGCGCGTCGATGGTTGCCAGTGCACGGACTTCGTCTACAGCCAGCGAACGGATATCCCGGATGGAATGGGACATGCCAGGAGCTGGCTTGCATCTGCCCGGTATTTCCGACTTCCTTACGATCGAATCCCTCAACTGGGAGATGTGGTTGTCATCCTTAATGGCCAATTCGGCTTCAGTTCTTTTTACGGTCATGTCGCCATTGTCATTGGCGTGAATGAGACGCGTGATCGGTTCAGCATCGCGGGCTGGGACGGAATGAAGAACGATTGCAATCTGGAAATCCATCTCGATTTTCCCGTGACCACCAATACATTCTTCATTCACCGCAAGTATGATGCTCCACAGCCTGAAAACCCTCTCAGCGATTGGTTGCTGAGTGAAATCCCATCTTCAGATGATGAGGCATGTGAGGAGATTGGTGATGTGACCTTTGAAGAGGAATGGCTATGTAAAGAGACCGTTCTTCCCACCCGCGGTGAACATCTCCCTTCGGATATCCGATAACTTCTGATACCCATGTAAAATTGTTAATTATCTAGTTGAATACAATCCTTATCGATGTCCACCAAACGTGTAACTCTGCCATACATGGAAAAGTGATCCAATAAGATAATGATTTGTGAATAATTTCACGAATTGTCCTACGTTTAGATTGATCGACACTTTCTGGGTGGAACGCTTCTGGGTTTATAAAAAAACGACCTATTGACACTTAGCCTGAACTCGAACCATTCTCCCTCCTACTTAAATCCGAGATACAAGCGGACAGCTTACGTTCCTGTCCAACCCTTGGACACTCTCAGGTTTCGTTCGTCCCTAATGGTTCCCGAAAATTATAGATCCCATCCTGGACTGGCCAGGTTCGCCCACACCCCTGGCAGTGCACTCCCTCATCCCCCTCCTCTAGCTCCAACGACTCACAAACTGGGCAGCGCCAAAATGCTCCCACCTCACTCCTCGATCCTTCTCCAACGGCTTTAGCTTGAATGAACACACTGGGTGAAAGCTGCCACCAATTTCCTGTCCATTGGAGCAGCGAATCGAGACCGACCAAGACTTGAAGCGGAATGATGCGCTTGAACAACCCCAACCGAAAATGGGAAACTGTGAGCTGCTGTTCTATCCTAAAATCGGCTTCAACCATCCATTCACTGACAGCAGCAGGATGAAAATCGAAGTTCAGTGGTGCGAATTCGATTGCAGTTCGATCAAATGGGTTCCAATTTTGTCGACGTAAGAACCACCTCGCAATAGCCTTAACATTCCGTTTATTCGCGAACTCCATCACATAGGTCCCCCCCGAAGACATCACTCCACGAACTTGCCGTATGACAGACTTTGGATCCGCCATATGATGCAGGGTGCGGATCATCGTCGCTGCATCAAATACCCCAGGAGCGAATGGAAGGTGGTATGCATCCGCCATCACATAATGAAAACGATCTGTTTTCCCCAAGCGGGATTGTGCTTGAGCAAGTTGGGACTTTGCATAGTCCAGTAGCACAACTTCCTTGAAACCGCCAAATCGTGGCGTGTTCCGGCCTGCACCAGCGCCGATCTCCAACATCCTCTTACCAGAGGGAGGGACTAGGCGCTTCAGGGCGACGGCTTCGACCTCATCCTCGTACGCGCGCTCGCCGTGTTCCCAGAAACGCTCCTGGTAATCAGAGCCCTCGTAGTCACAGATCGGTCGTTCTTTCGTCACCTATCTCACCATGGAAACGCCGGAGCGAACAGCCTCCGGCGTGAGAGTTACCCCATTATAACCTTTGATGCTGCCGTTCAATCATCCATTCAGCAAGCTACGGACATTCACCTCCCCACAGGAGCATCTGCCAGCAGTCCGGCGCATCACCAAGCAGCACTCGATAAGGCACAATCAAATCCTGCAAGGCTCCAATGGGTTGTTCCAAACCTGATTCTTCCAATGAGAGTTCAACTGGGAGGACGACCTCAACCGGAACAGTCGTTTGTACGGGTACAGTGAGATCCATCGTGATGGGTAGCTGGGTTCCGGCTGGGAGTATAAAGGATGCTGGTGCATCTATGGAGAATGTCGCTGACCGGATGCTAAGCTCCACTCCCTCTACGCGTGTCGGTTGCGAAAGTATCACCGTAGTCTCACGCTGTAGTGGGACGTCGAAGCTGACTGGTACATCAGCTTTGACGGTCATATCTGCCTGGATTGTGGTATCCTCAATCGCCTGGACGGTTAGGTCAACCACCTCCAACAATGGTTCAGCCACCTCACTCTTAATGCTGAAGAGCCGCCCTGCGACGACGATCAGGATGATCAGGAAGATCAGGTTGAGAACGAGTGACGCTACGAGTGCCGCGCTGCCTAACCAACCGCTGCCCTTATCGCGTTCCTCGGAAGGTTCCCTTTTCAACAACTTGCGTAGATTGATCAGCGGATTCTTATCAACTGGCTCCTCATCTTCACTCGAAATCTCTCTTGATTCGTCAGGATCCATGGAGCCCTCCATTGGGCAACCTGCCCTTTATTGAATTGGCAATCTTTCTACCTTCTGAGATTATCTCGTAACTAATCCAAAGAGCATTTCGATCTGTATCGCTCTTATATCCATTGGGGGTAGTACAGGTTAGGTCGTAGAGGATCCGCTCAAATACACCCTCCTGCTCAAACGTCTCCGGCGAAATAGATCATCCGACTATAACACATCCAAACATCCTCAGCCAATTACAGATACGGAATGCGACATTATTCATTCAAAGAAGATCACTCAAGCTCAAGTGGACTCAATCCTCGTATCGTGATTCATCGAGCATACGACGCAAGCGTTCTTCTTCTCGCTCTTCAGGCTCCATCTTCCCCTCATCCACATCCGCAGTGTAACGCGCCTCCGCTGCTTTCAGATCAACATCCGACGCCCGGGGCACTAAGGCCCACTTTCCGCAATGTGGACATCTCTCCAGCTTACCCACGAGCAAGTTTGGTGCCAAGGTGTGGCGAGAAAATGGCAAACCACATCGACGGCACACTGCGCCTCCTGCATAACTGTACTCACCTAATTGAAAAGCACCTTTGCGTCCACTGAGGAGTGCAGGAAGCACCATGCCGACGAGTGCAAATAGGCCTACCAGAACCAACAGCGGCAAGATGATCTTCGCAGTGCTGCCCCGTGCATCCTCTGCACTGAGAAACGTATAGGTATGTGTGTCGCTGTGGAGCGTCCCACTACTCGAGGTGTAACCAACCGCGGAAATCCTATGACTCCCTGGAGAGTAGTCATCCGTATGAAACTTGTACTGAAATGGCTCTTCCGTATCCTCTGCGACCACCTCCCCATCGAAGATGAACTCCACACTCTCCAGATCATTTGGACCGCTGGCAGTTATTGTGAACCTCCCCTGGATATTCGACCCCAATCCGAAACCGAAATCCCTGCGGAAGCGCAGTTCCAGTGTGTCCTCATCCTGCGCCCAAGCGCTACCTGGCACCCCAAACCAGGTGAGACAGATGATCAACGGAATGAAAAATCGAAGACGTACTCGCATGTGTATCCCTATTCTATTTCCATCTTGTGAGGATGGTCTCACGATGGAAAAGTTGGATGGCGAACGTCATTAAACCGATGTCAATGATGACAAGAGCGAAAGCCATCCATAAAATCAACGTCTCGTCGATTAAGACCAGACCTGCTATCTGTCCAATGAACAATCCGATGAGCGGCAGGATGACGAGCATCGAGAGCTGCTCAGCTATCCTTGGATCATTGACCCTCGAGGATACAATCACGGCCGCGCACACCGATGCAATGGAGAGGAGTGGACCAACGATGAAGATTGCGATTAACCAGAGTGGGTCCGTTAATCGATCCACCACGCCAGGCCCTACAGCCAACATGCTGGCGCCAACCGCAAAGATAGCGAATGCTCCCCAGGTTGCGACCACGGCTGGGATAACGGCCGCGAGCGCTTTACCGGCTAACAACTCAAGTGTGGTGATCGGTGTGGCAAGGACTGGTTCGAGCGTCCGCGTAGTCTTTTCACCAACGATGCTGTACGCGGCGATCGTGACTGGAATGGCTAGCGGCAATAGCATGAACAACAACATGAACTGGCTGACGATATAGTATTGCATGCATTCCTGCCCGGTTAAATCTAAACATAATTCACCGAAATTACCCGGAATGTCCGCACTGCTGACATCACCCAAGTCATCAGTCGAACTCATCGCGCCCATGATCACCAGAGGCATTGCAGTAAGGAACAGAGGTAGCATCGCAACCGTAAAGAGCACAAAGCGGTTCTTGAAGACTTCGCGCCATTCCTTCTGTACTATGGCCCTCACTTTTTCCATCATCACACCTCATCGAGCATTCTCACTCGTCTCGTACTCAATAAAATCAATGATCGAAGGGCTTTCACTTATGTAAAGTTTAATCTGCACCCTGATCCCCGTTTACTAATTGAAGATACACGTCCTCTAGCGAACGCCGTACCTCTCCGACAAACTGGATCTCCGCTCCGGCATCCACCAAGGCTTTGATGAGTTCGGGATTATGCGACTCCGGATCCTCCACCCTGGCTACGATTTTGTCATCCACACTTTGAACGGATCGGACATATGGAAAATCTTCCAGGATCTCAGCGTACTGTGGAGCGCCTTGTAAAAGGTGAAATACGACCGAGCGACCATAAAGCTGCCGCCTCAGCGCAGCAGGCGTATCCAGCGCCACCAATTGCACGTTGAAGACTGCGATCCGATCGCAGAGGCGATCTGCCTCATCAAGATTGTGTGTACACATGAAAATGGTCCGCCCCTCGCGCCTCAGCCCCTCAATGAAATCCCTGACAAGGCGCGATGCCGCCGGGTCTAATCCTGCCGTGGGCTCATCCAGGAAGAGCACCTTCGGTTCATGAAGCAGCGCTCTGGCAATGGCCAACTTTTGTCTCATCCCTTTTGAAAAAGTCCCGGCAGCCTCATGCCGCCGCTCCCACAATCCGAGCATCCGCAAGTAGCGCTCAACCTGCCCCTCGATATCCTCGACCTCATAGAGGCGGGCGAAGAATTCCAGATTCCGCTCTGCACTCAGCCGATCGTAGAGGCCCGGCGATTCTGTAAGGATCCCCACGTTTTTCCGGATCTGCTGATCTTCCTGACCCACTTCATGCTCATCGACCCACGCGCGTCCTGCCGTGGGTGCGATCAAGGCCGCCAGCATACGGATTGTCGTCGTCTTGCCGGCTCCATTAGGACCCAGGAAGCCAAATACCTCACCCTCCTCGACATCAATGTCCAGGCGATCTACAGCAAGAACTTCGCCAAAATCCTTCGTTAGCCCTTGTGTCCTGATCATTCCCACCAACCTTCCCGCCAGTTGTACGCTACGTATCAGCATAAACTAGATTTCGTAATCTCCTCTTACACACCATCACAATATTGACTATTGGTCAGTTTGTCCTCGCTAATCTCAACTTGCACTTCGCCGAAGTCTTTCGCAGCCAATGGCACCGGTGACGGTGTCAACGGCTCATCCTCGACCACCTCTCCACCCTTAGGTTTCAGGAAGAACAGAATCCCAAGACTTAGCAGCGCCATGATGGCGACAAGGGCTTCTGCCGCGTATTCACCTGATATTCGCAGCGCGATCACTGCAATAGCATCTACCAACGTATGCCACGTAATCGCCGCTACCAACCAAAGGATATTGCGCCTGACCACCGCCTGCAGCACGATCACCGCCAGGCTAATCTGGATCATGATCGCAAATACTCGCTCAACTGCTCCAAGCATCGCATCATACCATGGGGCAGACCAAAACATTTCAACCTGGAGCTGCGCGATCTCCACCCGCTCCGCAGGCACTAAGGCCGCGAGATCGACGTCACGATAGGCAATCAGCTCAAAGAGCCCCAAGAGGACTGCAGCGCCAAAGATCACGGCTTCCGCTCCACCATGTCCAGTTCCGTACATAACAGCCTCATCCCAGCGCCTTACATTTTTCAACCATCTACGATAGACCAGATAACGAGCCACCTCCTCAAAGAGGCCGGCGGAAAGTCCGAAGAGGAGACCCATGAGCAGAAGTTCCAGCCCTCCTTCAGCGCCCAGGAGCCCCTTCTCCTCGGCAAATGGCTGGAGCACAAAGTAATTGAATGGGATGTGAAATATCTGCGCTCCAACAAATGTTGCTGCGCCAGCAAAGAATAAGCTCCAACCCAAGCGATACCTGCGATGGAGGTAGATCCCCAAGGCTATTGGCATCCCGATCATCAGGAATGAATTTATGAATCGAACGAATACGTCCATCAACTACCTGCTTCTTGATCCTTGATAATCACACGCCGTTGTCTCGAACTCCCTGTTCCTTGCTTCATAACTCCTGCTTGCGAAAGATCAACCAAGCACCAAGCCAAGCTGCGGCTATCAGCACTACGCTGACCACGAGTGCACCCCAGACCGGTCCCACATCTATCCCCAGTGCCAACCCTCTGCCCCAGGCTATTAATGATGACGGCAAATATCGAGAGAGTGTTGGAATGGAACTCAGTAGTCCAAGCAGGATCAGGATACCAAATGAGATTCCTGCAGCTGCGAACTGCGACCTGCTGATCGTGCTTGCGAGTAGCGTCAGCGCCACAAAGGTCGTGAGATAGATCAACAATAATCCACTCAGTGCCATAAAACCTAACGGCGCCAACCATTCAAAAAGAATGCCCAGATAGTAATAACTAGTCAATGACGCTAACGTAATACCGACAAGGAAGACACCCGCATAAGTGATGAATTTCGCCCCCAGGAAAGATGCCCTGGATACTGGCTTACTGAGGACCATGGTCGCGGTGCCCTTCATCTTCTCTCCGATCACTGCTCCCATCGGAACTAAGATTGCCAGGATCAATCCGAACAAGGTGAGGTTTTCCGTATATTCAGCCACCGCCATAGTGACATCAGGCTCAGGCATGACCTCTGTCAGCTCCTCAGGCACGCCTGGAATCTGACTTAAAATCTCTGGCATGTACTTTACCGACAACGGCCCTAGCAAGCCCATAACGATCAACACCGCGGACACAACCAGAAATCGATAGGTGCGCCACTGCTCTTTCAGTTCCTTTCGGATGAATACGCTCATGGATCACTCCACCAACTGAAGAAAGACATCCTCAAGTTGAGGCCGAACATGCTGGTAGCTCAGGACGGACATATCAGCACCCAATGCAAGCCTCTGGATTTCGGCGCTCGATCGGGATGAGCCATCGAATGAAATCCGCACTTCACTCCCTTCTTGTCTAATCCCCATCTCAAGTTGCATTTCCCGCAAAGATTCAGCCCAACTCCTGACGGCTTCCGGCTCAGCGTCAAAGACTACTTCAATGATGGGCACGGCATACTGGCGAATGAGGTCTTCCCTACTATCGACGACGATCAATCGACCACGATCTAGGATTCCAATCGTGTCACAGATTCTCTCAACGTCATCCAGAATATGCGTGCTCATAAATATCGTCGCCTCTTTACCAAGCTCCTCGATGATGGAAAGTATGCTGTGCCTTCCGCTCGGATCAAGGGCGCTCACGGGCTCATCTAGCAGGAGAACCTGTGGTCTATTCATAAATGCTTGCGCCAATCCTAACCGCTGCCGCATGCCACGGCTAAATCCACCAATTCGTCGCCCCGCAGCCTCCTCCAGGCCCACCAGACCCAGCATCTCTTCTGATCGTTCTTTTGCAGCTGAGCGCGGCATGTTATGGAGCCCACCCACCAGATCAGCCAGGAATTCCTGTGCGGTCATCCAAGGGTAAAAGCTGGGTTCTTCGGGAAGATAGCCAATGGACTTTCGAGCAGGACTTTCAGGACCCACGGACGCCCCCTCGATCCAAGCCTGACCAGCAGTAGGATGCGCCAAACCAGCCAGGATTCTGAGGGTTGTGGTTTTTCCTGCCCCGTTTGGTCCGAGAAAACCAAAAATCGCCCCTTTATCAACACACAAATCAAGGCCATCTAATGCCACGACTTCGCCGTAATTCTTCCGCAATCCCTCTATGACGATGGCGCTCATTCTTCCCCTCGCCCAAAGAGCAGATAAATCACTGGTCCTAGGATACTGAAGAATAAGATCACTAGGAGCCACACCCATTTCGGTCCCTTGGTGCTTCGACGTCGAAAGAGATCCACAAGGGATACGACAACCAGAACAATCTGGACCAGCAGCAGCGGCACCACCAGAGGAAGCAATTCTGGTAGGTTAAGAGATTCCATCTTCTACCTCCATAACCGGTTACTCCGGAACTGCAACCAATGTTTCACGTGAAACACATCACACAAGCCATTGTCCATTGAGCAACGCCAGGGTTGACGTTTTCTGTATCGAGCTAATACATTGACAAATAATCCTACAACTATCCTTCTATGTACAGATGCGTAAAACTGATAGGTGGATGGCGTTTCACGTGAAACCTCCTCCGGACTGATCTGCGAGCATTTATCCACAAAACCATCCACTTATCCACAGGTCGTTGACCATAGTATGATTGTCAATTCAATTTCATCAACGCACTTTCGTACAGCACAACCAATCATGTATTACGAATTCCAACCTGACCAGGCTTAAAAATGACATCACGCTCGCCTCCGACCTGCACACAAGAGTGCTGGTTTTCCACAGAACCGGAGGATGTTGTGTCCATCACCATCATAGAGGGATCATCTTCTTCCACCTTGATGTGCAAAAGATTTTCGTCAAATTCCATCCGGCTGAGATTCCTCCTCCCACTGCTGGAGCTTCTCGTTATAGACCTCTGAAACCTCATCCGCTTCAAATCCCAACCTGCGTGCTTCTATCAAGCTTGAATGCGCCAGGTCTTCCAAAGCCTCCCGCCGTACTCTCTCGCTTTCTCCCTCCGCCATGGTCCCAACAACAAAGGTGCCGCGTCCCTGTTGGGTTGATAGAATGCCAGACATATCCAGTATTCTATACGCCCGCGCAACGGTGTTGAAATTCACCTGAAGTTCGGCTGCCAGATGCCGGACAGTGGGTAGTTGATCGCCGGGCTTGAGCTCTCCTGCCGCAATTAAACGTTTCACCCGTTGGACGATCTGCATGTAAATGGGCACATGATCCCGAAAATCAATCTCCTCAAACATTCTCTCAGCTCAAAACACGTTTTGTATCATTGTATCATTGTACTAATTGTATACTTCCTGAAACACCGAGTCAATGAGCGAGCATGACTAAAAGTGGCATTAAAGGAACGCTCGTTGCCTGGTGCTTTTACAGCGTGGTAGAATTTCGTTGAGATCCATTAATACAGCACGGGAGGCGAACGTGGAGAAAGAAGTTGGTACTTTCGCCGTTAAAAAGGGCCTAGCCCAGATGCTTAAGGGCGGAGTGATCATGGATGTGGTCACTGCGGAACATGCAAGAGTAGCCGAAGAGGCTGGAGCTGTCGCAGTGATGGCGTTGGAACGGGTTCCCGCGGATATCCGGGTTCACGGCGGGGTCGCCAGGATGAGTGATCCGGGATTGATACGCGAGATCATGGCAGCCGTCAGTATCCCGGTCATGGCAAAGTGCCGCATTGGTCACTTCGTCGAGGCTCAAATCCTGGAAGCCCTGGGCGTGGACTACGTGGATGAATCGGAGGTGCTCACGCCCGCCGATGAAGCGAACCACATCAACAAGCACGATTTCAAAGTACCCTTTGTATGCGGTTGTCGCGATTTGGGTGAAGCGCTGCGCAGGATAGGTGAGGGAGCTGCAATGATCCGCACCAAAGGCGAAGCAGGCAGCGGGGATGTTGTCGAGGCCGTCCGTCATGCTCGCATGGTCACGGGTGAAATCAGGCGCCTTTCATTGATGCTCGATGATGAATTGATGGCATTTTCCAAGAAAATCGGCGCACCCTATAGCTTGGTTAAAGAGACCAAAGAGCTTGGCAGGCTGCCGGTTGTCAACTTCGCTGCCGGTGGGATTGCAACTCCAGCCGATGCGGCCATGATGATGCAGTTGGGCATGGATGGGGTCTTCGTGGGCTCCGGCATCTTCAAATCCGGTGATCCACCCACTCGCGCAAAGGCCATCGTCGAAGCTGTCACCCATTACGATGATCCGAAGATCCTGGCAGAAATCAGCGAGGGCCTAGGTGAGCCAATGGTCGGCATCGGAGTCACCGAGATTCCCGAAGATGAGCGTCTAGCGGTACGGGGTTGGTAAGCAGAGTTCCCAGGCTTATGATTGCTCCTCGAGGCCATCTGAGCATCTCTTCGAATGAACATCTGCCGTCGCACATCGCATTACACACTAAGCATCGAGGTAGCCATCTGTGAAGATTGGTGTTCTTGCACTGCAGGGTGATTTCGCCGAACACATCGCAGTCCTCAATGGTTTGGCCATCGAGACTGTTGAGATCCGGTTGCCAAACCAGATCGATGGTCTGTCAGGCATCATCATCCCAGGCGGCGAATCAACGACCATCGGCAAACTTGCCTCTTCTTACGGTCTTCTTGAACCATTGCGAAGTTTCGGAGAAATTCGACCCATTTGGGGCACTTGCGCTGGGGCGATCTTCCTCTCGAAGGATGCCCAACGCGAACAACCTCTACTCAACCTGATGGACATCTCCGTTGAGCGAAATGCATTTGGTCGCCAGATAGAAAGTTTCGAAACGAATCTATATGTGCCAGCCCTGACCAATCCCGAGCGACCTTACCGGGCCGTGTTTATTAGAGCTCCCATTATCGAAAGCGTGGGAAATGGCGTCGAAGTGCTCGCACGTCTGGATGGCAACACAAGATTGAATGAAAGCATCGTTGCTGCAAGGCAAGGTCACTTGCTAGCAACTTCATTCCATCCCGAACTCACAGCGGATGACCGCTTTCACCGTCTGTTCTTATCCATGGTGGAGAGTTAATGATACGTCCTTTTGATTGGCGCGATATCGGCTTACTGAACCGTTCACGAGAAAATGGTTTGTGCCTTGATTCGCAAATGGCCCACACGCGCGGCACAAGCATGCTCCAGACGATTATCGTGGATCTCTTCGCGCCTGGCAGAAACGGATGCACATTGGTCGCCAGACCCTCAGAGAAAGACGAGATCGCAGCCGTTGGTCAGATCATGCACCGGGCAGGTGAAACCCGCGCCCGGCTCACATTCATCGGACCTGAGGAGGTCCTTTATAGACCCTATGGTGCTGAATTGCTCGATGCACTCAGCAGTGCAGCCGGAGAACGCGGCGCTAATCACCTTGTAGCTGACGTCGATGAGAACAGCCTTGCTTTTGAGAGCATGCGATCTGCAGGATATGCAATCTACGCCAGACAGCGAATCTGGCGACTTGAGATCCCACCTGAAGGTACAGATCGGCTCGAGAAATCTGCATGGCGACCTGAAACCGACGATGATGTCGAAGCGGTTAACCACCTGTACCTGGACAACGTCCCAGTCCTTGTCCAACAGGTCGAGACTCCTCCCAATCAGGACAAGGGCGATTTGGTTCATTGGCATGAAGGCGAGCTTCTGGGATACCTCGATATCGAACGCGGATCGATTGGCGTCTGGGTTCACCCTTACTTCCATCCAGCGGTGGAAAACCTTGACTTACTGCTTTCGGATTTCCTCAGCAGTTATACGGATAATCAAGAGCGGCCTCTCTACTTTGCTGTTCGTTCTTACCAGGGCCTGGTCGGTCAAACTCTTGAGAGACTAGGCTTTCAACTTTTCCGCGACCAGGCAGTCATGGTAAAGCGACTTGCTGTCCCCGTCCACCGTCCTGCTCAGGCTCCCATCCCAACAGTTGAGGGCACCCGTGCCAAACCGACCACACCCTTTGCTCACGCCTCCCACTATCCCCCGGGAATCAACAGCTCTCAGGCACCCAGCAATGGTAAACAAATAAAAACCCTAAATGGAGAGAGCAACACATCCAGAAATGGATGATCCCACCGGGAACACGGCCCCTCCATTGAATAATCGGCGCAACATCGGCTTTCGTACTTGCATTCCTTCGGTTTACAATCTGTGTCGATCTCATTTGGTCATCGATAGGATATGCCTCGATCATCCAACTTAGAGCATCTTGAACACATGGAAAACCCAAGCGATTCGCACCCTCCTCCCTTGGGTAAAGTTTATTCACGACTAAAAACCATCATCGGACCAGGACCAACCAATGGCGGCACGACGTTCAAGTTGCGCAACCTCATCAGCAACCGGATTCCATTTGCTATTCCAAGCCCAATCAAGCATTGGTTGACCCTTTCATTCATCCTCCTAATGGCCATTGTCCCACCCGTTCTGGTTTTCCTGGACCGATGGTTGGATAACGAGTCCGTTCGCGAGATCCTGCGGGATATGTGGTGCAAGGTCCCATTCCTCTGCCGCAGCTTTCTTCCATCCTACATCCTGATCGCCTCTGCTTGCATCGTGATTGTGATCGTACTTGTCGCACGTGTTGGATTTGATCTGAGCGGAGTTTTCAGAGAAGACAAAGAGGACACAACATCGTCGATCCCGCAGATATCTCCACCGAAACGTCAGCACATAATTGGAACGATCGTGGTTATTCTTTCGGCGGAGGCGTTGCTCATTAGCTTCATAGTAGCCCTCGTTCAGGGCAGGCTTCCTGGCTGGGGGTTCGCTTTCTTCTACCTGACGTTCATCGCAGGCTGGATCATCCGCGAATTTTCTTTTCACTCAGCGGTCAGCATCTTTCGGAAAGCCTGGCTCCCCGTAACCTTGCTCCTCTACGTACATCTTGCACTGATAGGCTCCATCGCAGGTTACTACACGGTCAAGAACTTGCTTTTCTTCACACTACCGGTGCTTGCCGCAGCCATCATCGCGATCGTGAAGGTGAAACCGAAAATAACACCATCTCTGTGGATTGTCTCGCTGGCACTACTGGTATACGTGGTGTATATCGACGCCTGGTGGTTCTCAGTTATTGGAGATGAATATGCATTCTTCCGCTGGGCTAGGTCGATTGCGGAAAACCAGGATTTATTTAGCTACAATCCGAATCTCTTCAATGGCGCAGTGATTTACGGTTCGCATGCATACATCTCCGTACTCATACAGGCCCTCTTCTTAAAAGTATTCGGTTCAAACAACTTCGGCTGGCGATTTAGCAACATCTACCTAAGCGCACTCGCTGCTGGCGTTTTCTACCTCTTCTTCAACCAGTTCATGAAGAAACGGGTTGCCATCCTCGCCTCACTTTTCCTAACCGCCTCCAGTTACATAATGTCATTCAGCAAAGTCGGTTACAACAACTTACAAGCGTATTTCATGCTGTCAATCACCATGTTGGTAACCTCTTGGGCGATAAAGTCCAGAAGGACATTGGCGTATGTGACTCTGGGCGTTTGCCTAGGTCTCTGTTTCTACTCATACCCGGCTGCTCTCTACGTCACTCCACTCCCATTTCTTTTATTAGCTTTCTATTGCCCACCAAAAACTAGGGCGGAATTGGGAAAGTGGGCGATCGCGGGAGCCACCGCGTTCCTTCTCATCATGCCACTCTTGATGCAGCCAGAATATTGGGTATCCAAGATTTCAGGAACCTTCTTCTATCGTCCCGAACTGTTGCAAGATCCCTCGCTCTTTGTCGAGCACATGACTTCCAATCTGCTTTATTCATTCTTCGCATTCCTCTTCATCCCGGAAGAAACACACTTTGTCGTCGTCTCTTATCTCGGTCCACTCACTTCGGCTTTCTTCATACTCGGCACCGCTTTTCTCGTGGTCAACTTCCGAAAACACCGGTTCAGCACCTTTCTCATCTTAAGTTTCATCTATATGTTACTTATCCTCGGGGTTTCCCACGACCGACCTTATCCATCGACTACGAGGATGTTTATGCTTCTTCCCTGGTATGCTGTTTTCGCTGCTATCGGGCTTACTGCCGTCCTCAACAAAATGAAAAGCGCCGGACTCTCACGAACTTTACAAATAGCGTTCTCTGTTGTCGTCTTCATCATGATTTTCGGGCTTAACTTTTATCAAGCGTATCCACTATCAAAAGTCAGGCAAGCGGCGCGATACCAGAGCCCGCAAGCGCTCTTCATTCGTTCGGCACAAGAAATTTTCAACAAACCATCTAACCTATCATCAACTATTGTTCTCATCAATACGCCATCTACATTCATCGCCAACTCACTACTCGAGGTCTTCGAAATCTACCAAATCCCATTTAGTCCCGACCGAATGGTTGAAATTGCTGCTGTCGAACCAGCGATCACCCCTGACGATAATGAACTCATCTTGGATGAGCATAGCGTCGTCGCCATTATGCCCTGGGTGGAAGAGGAGGTTGCAGACGTCTACGAAGCGGCACTTGCTGATGCGGGGAAAGAATATTGCATCATCTTTAGTAGTATTGGCGATCCTGTCCTGCGCTTCTGGCGTGGGCCGGTTTATGAAGGGTTCTGCAGACCAAAATGAAATCAATCATCACTGCAACACCTTGTAGAACCTATCATCAAGAAGTATAAATATCGGTGTGACTTTCGAAACGAAGTGGATATGAGTAGCAAACGAATTACAGATGATCTGGACGCCCTCATGGGTGTCCTCCCACCAAGCACCACCACCAAGCTGAACGAGATCAATCGGGCTGATGATCTGCTGGAGATCATCCTCGATATTGGTCGCATTCCTACAGCGCGCTTTATCGACGGCGAGGTCAATTTGAACGATGTTGAGGTGAGTAGGGAGGACATCGACTACGTTGTCACACGCATTGGTGAATTCGATGCCGACAATCGGGCCGGCATCGAACGCACGCTGCATCGCATCTCGGCCATTCGAAACAGGCATGCCCGAATCGTCGGGTTGACGTGTCGGGTAGGGCGGGCAGTCTTCGGAACCATCGACATTATCGAGGACTTGATCAGCAGTGGAAAGAGCCTTCTCCTGCTTGGAAGGCCTGGGGTGGGGAAAACCACCATGCTGCGCGAGGCCGCTCGCATCCTTGCCGAACAGAAGCGGGTAGTTATCGTCGACACCTCCAACGAAATCGCCGGAGATGGGGATGTTCCCCATCCAGCAATCGGCAAGGCTCGCCGCATGCAGGTCCAGAAACCCAGTTTACAGCATGAGGTAATGATTGAAGCTGTTGAAAACCACAACCCGGAAGTAATCGTGATCGACGAGATCGGTCGCGAGTTGGAAGCTGTAGCTGCACGCACCATCGCCGAGCGCGGAGTGCAACTGATCGGGACTGCACACGGCAATACCCTCGAGAACCTGCTCCTGAATCCAACGCTCTCCGACCTTGTAGGCGGAATTGAGTCGGTGACACTCTCGGACGAGGAAGCCCGGCGTCGTGGAACTCAGAAGACCGTACTCGAACGACGTGCTGCTCCTACTTTCGACGTCCTCATTGAGATCCAAGATCGCGAGCGCCTCGCTGTGCAGCATGATGTCGCTGCATCGGTTGACTCAATGCTCCGTGGACGTCCATTGCCTCCAGAATTGCGCTACCGTGATGAAGACGGCAGTATACAAATCGAAGCGCCGCCAGCTGTTCCGGCCGCGCCCCAGCGGGGTGGAGTGGGATACCGCCGCCATTCAGCGCTGCCCTCCACCGCTAAAGCACAGGACTCCGAACTCCCATATACTCCAACGCCACCACACATGCCAGGTGCACCACTGAGCACCATTCGTATCTACCCTTACGGAGTCGCCCGCAACAGGCTGCGATCTGCTGCTAAAAGACTCCGGGTGCCTGCACTTCTGGTCGATGACATCGGCGACGCAGATGTTTTGGTCACGTTGAAATCTTATTTCCGCAAACGCCAAAAACTGATCAGTAATGCTGAAAATCGTCGAATGCCCATCTACGTACTACGGGCTAACACTGTCAGCCAAATGGAGTCATTCCTGAGCGACCTCTTCAATCTTCAAGCTCTGGCCATGGAGGATCCTTCTTTGGCACAGGCAATGGAGGAGACAAGACAGTCCATACAGACGGTACTGAACGGAGCCAGTTCCATTGACCTTTCGCCCGCATCTTCTTACATCCGCCGATTGCAGCATCAGATGGCGCGACAGGCCAACCTGATTTCCCATTCCTACGGGAAGGAGCCCCAACGTCGGGTGAGGATTTTCAGACAGTGAGCTTTTTCATCACGCTTGAAGGACCCGAAGGAGGAGGGAAAACCACGCAAGCCAAGCTCCTGGCCGAGGAGCTGGTTAATCGCGGCTACGATGTCCTGCTCTCTCGAGAGCCTGGAGGTTCCTCCATCGGCGAACAGGTGCGGAGAATCCTTTTCTCGCTTGACAATACCTCCATGCATCCGAGGACGGAGTTCCTGCTCTTCTCCGCATCACGTGCCCAACACGTCGAAGAAGTCATACTACCTCACCTCGAACATGGTGGGACCGTGGTATGCGATCGATATTATCATTCCTCACTCGCATATCAAGGATACGGGCATGAATTGGATCTAGAGGCCTTGCGTCTGATCACAGAATTCGCAACGGCAGATTTACAACCTGATTTAATCCTCCTGCTTGACCTTCCTGTTGAGTACGGACTGCGCCGACGTAAGGAAGAAGGCCACTGGAATCGATTGGATGCCTACCAATTGAAGTTCCATAAACGCGTCCGCGATGGTTACCTCGACATGGCAGCTTCAGATCCACAGCGTTGGGTGAGCGTCGACGCTACCCAAACCGTCGATGAAATCCAAGCTGAGATACAACTCGCAGTCTTTGAGCGACTGGATGAGCAAACAGGTTAGGACAGCGGGTAGCTAGGAATCAGTTAATCAGTCAACAGTTTGATAAGTCAAGAAGTTGAGAAGTGATCCGGGATCGATCAGGGGTCTGTCTACTGTTTACTGACTACTGTCTACTTAATGCTGATCGCTGACCGCTGAAAGCTTAAAGCTAAAAGCTGATCTCTGGTTACTAGCTTCTAGTTTCCAGCTACTTCGCCCGGCGATAAAGTCGCCGGGCTACAACGTTGTGCCCCTGCGGGGCTAAGCCGGCTTCAGCCGGCGTAGTTCCGTCGTACGGACATTCATGTCCGTGCGATGACCAAGATCGATAATCAGTTATTCGGTCAACAGGTTGATAGGTCAAGAAGTTGAGAAGTGATCCAGGATCAGGAATCCATTAATCGGGGATCAGGGATCTGTCTACTGGTTACTAACTACTGCTTACGTAATGCTGAAAGCTGACCGCTGATCGCTGAAAGGCAAAAGCTGATATCTGATTTCTGACTACTACTTAGCCCATGAAATCCATGTCATCCCCACCACCAAGATCCGGCATACTTTTTTCGATCTCCTCAGGACTCTCACCAGCTTCGAGCCGATCGACAACCTCATCGAATTCAGGTGGCATTTCTTCACCCATTTCCTCACCCATTTGCCGCATCATGCGCGCCATGGTGCGGGGATCATCTTCATCAATACCGTCCCATACGCTCGGGTCGGCCATGCTCTCAAGCCGTGACTCTTCAGATCGTACAACACGAACTTTACTTATCAGCCGTTTCAGATCCTCGCTCCCGCAATTAGGACACGATACGGCCTCTTGCCCATAGGCCTCATAGCTCTGAAATATGGAGACACGCTTATTACAACTAATACAACGATATTCGTAAGTCGGCATGCTATCCTCCGTAAAATTGATTATACTGAGCACGTCAAAAGGATTCAAAGTATGTATGAAGAAATGATCTGTCGAAGTGAAGAGCCATTGCTGATCGTGATTTCTGGACCTTCGGGTGTTGGCAAGGACTCTGTTCTCCAACGAATGAAGGAGCGTGGGCTGCATTTCAAGTTCGTTGTCACCGCAACTACGCGTACCAGGCGCGAGGATGAAGTAGATGGCGTGAACTATTTCTTCGTAAGTCAAGAGCAGTTCCAGAGGATGATAGACGAGGATGAACTTTTCGAATACGCCCTCGTCTACAAGGACTACAAAGGTGTACCAAAACAACAGTTCCAGGATGCCCTATCGAGTGGCATTGATGTAATCATGCGCCTCGACGTCCAGGGAGCTAAAACCGTCCGGTCAAAGTCTCCTGAGGCTATCCTGATCTTCCTCTCAACACGGGACGAAGACGAACTGGTGCGGCGGCTGGAAGCCCGCAGGACTGAGTCGCCAGAGAGCCTCAACGTGCGTATCGAGACTGCCCGCCAAGAGATGGATCTGATAGAGGAGTTTGACTATTACGTCATCAACGAGGATGACGAACTCGATAAAGCCGTGGACGCTATCCTTGCGATCATAACGGCTGAACACCATCGCACACAACCACGAAAGGTCAGCCTTTGAACCAAACATCGTCCACTCAAGAAAGTGAACCCACTTCCGAGCCTCAAGCGGTTTCCAGACCACCACTTGGCAATCTTATTAGACGTTACCCAGCGACCTTCGGATTGATCGGGGTCACAGTGTTGATCTACCTGGGGCAGATCTTATCCGAGCAGGTATTTGGTGTCGACATTCTCTTAGTCATGGGCGCTAAGATTAATGAAGCCATACGCGCCGGGGAGGTATGGCGGCTTATCACGCCCATTTTCCTCCACGTCGGAATATGGCATATCTTTGTCAACATGTATGCCCTCTTTGCGATTGGTCCCCCAGTGGAGCGTTTCTTCGGCTCACGCCGCATGCTCACCTTTTACATCCTCTCAGGGATGACTGGAGTCGTATTCAGCCTGGCATTCAGCCCAAATCCTTCGGTTGGAGCATCAGGGTCGATCTTTGGCATACTCGGTTGTTTTGGTATGTTCCTCTACACACATCGCAAGATCTTTGGAAGACCGGGCTCCTATCAATTGCGGCAAATCATCATTATCGCCCTGTTCAACCTCGTGTTGGGATTTTTAGTATTGCAAATCGACAATTGGGGGCATCTTGGAGGTCTCGTGGGCGGCGTCTTGCTCACCTTGTTCCTCGGTCCACTATATGAGATGGTCTGGATGACCGAAGATCAATACCGGCTAGTCGACAGCCGACCTTGGAGCCGGATCTGGCCTTACACGCTAGTTGCTCTCCTCCTCATTATCCTGGCAGCTTATGCAGCGACCATTAGCCCATTCACCCAATAGTGGATCCTGACTCAGTGCCAAAGAGCTTATAATTCTTTTAGTGATTACGCTGAGAAATTTGATGGGTGGTTTTTATATTCGCGACAAGATCAGGGAGGAGAAATCGCTGTCTCATCTCGAAGGACGTAACTCATGAGTCAGCACACTTAAAGAAATGAACAATAAGGCATCCCAAGATATCTATGACATCATCTTCATCGGCGCTGGACCAACGGGCTTATTTGGTGCTTTTTATGCTGGGTTGAGAGAGATGTCGGTGAAAGTCATCGATGCGCTCCCTCAACCTGGGGGGCAGCTCACGGCCCTTTACCCAGAAAAGGCGATCTATGATACGCCTGGCTTCTCAGAAATCGTCTCCAAGGACCTCGTAGCAAACTTACTCACGCAAGCGGAACAATGGAGCCCTGCCCTGTGCTTCGATGAGCGCTGTGTCGACCTAAGGCAGGAGCCTATGTCAAGTCGTGAGGAGGGTGACTACTGCTGGGTTATCGAGACCGATCGTGGATTGCATTACGGCCGAACCGTGGTGATTGCTGCTGGAATCGGCGCATTCCGACCCATGAAGTTGAAGAATGAGAGCGTTGAGAAATTCGAGGGTAAGGGTGTCATTTACCTGGTAAAAGACCTCACTGCGCATGCAGGTGAGCGAGTGCTCATCGTTGGCGGCGGTGACAGTGCCGTTGATTGGGCGCTTGCACTAGAGCCCATAGCGAAAGATGTCACATTGATTCACAGACGCGAAGGTTTCCGAGCGCATGACTCCTCTGTTAACGCCTTAATGGACTCTTCGGTTAACACACGAATTTTCTACGAATTGCGTCGTGTTGAGGGAAATAAGCACATTGAACGAGTCGTAATTTTCGACAACCGGACGCAAGAAGAAGAAACTCTCGAAATTGACACCGTCATACTTGCACTCGGATTTAAGGCCGACTTGGGGCCTATCCGAAGTTGGGATCTGGAAACCATTGGGCGACGGTATATCAAAGTAAACAGCAAAATGGAGACCAATCTTCCGGGTGTGTTCGCAGCCGGCGATGTCGCGCTTCAGGAAGAGCTTGATCCCATGAACCTGATTGTAGTTGGTTACGGTCAGGTGACCGTGGCCGTGAACTATGCATACACAGTGATCAAACCAGAAGGTAAGGTTTTCCCAGGCCACTCAAGCGAAAAGATGGCTGGGAAAGGAACTTCGTCTTAAGGAGTAGAGATTGGAGACTGGAGACTAGAGACTACAAAATCACCCCTCGATGCCGTAAAACCATTTTGATCAATTAGGGGGTTGCCTGATTCCTTATCCCGGATCCCCGATCCCTTCTCAACTTATTGACTTATTCATGTGTTCACTGATTAACTGATCCCCAACCTCTAATCTCTAGTCTCCAGTCTCTAGTCTCCAATATCCCCAATCCCCGACTCAACTTCGTGACCTTCCTCTCGGAGGACAATCACTGCCCGGTCAAGGTCAATCCACTTGACAAGCACATAGTCCGTGTCAAAGGTAGATAGAACAAAAATGGGGATTCCCGCTTCTGCCAATGGATCTGACAATGATGAAATCACACCGGTGAGTGTGAATGGCAGTGGGCCCTGTACCTTCATTCCACGCCATCCTCCCTCATGTTGGATCTCCGGGGGTATGGAATCCTCACAGCACAGGATTGAGAGTTCCTCCGGTGTTCGCGTAACGCTGAAGAAAGGGCACTCAAGAGCCCACTGTGGGATGGGATCTCCAGGATCAAGACGACATATGGCCAACTGCCACTGAAGCACCTCAAGCTTTAGGTTCATAGTCCTCTTCATTTATTTTAAATTGACAGGGGGATCACATCCCGCGAACAGAATGACCTACCTCGCCACCTACTTCCTGATCGGTGGTTGTGACTTCTTCAGAATCCTCCACTTTCTTTCGACGCGGCCATGGCCAGTAGAGAATGATCCCGATCAGCGAGGTAACGACACCGAAAGTCAGTCCAATGACCTGGATTGGTCCAAAGATCACTTCTGGGATGGAATGGGATCCAATCCCGATGAAATCTGCTGCCGAGGATGCGGCAGCAAAAACATATCCGGTTGCGATTAACCGTTCACCGATCTCGGCGCGTAAAGAGGTAGGTCGCCCATTGCGGAAGATGCGGATCGCAGCGTAGGCGCTGATGAGCATCAGTGCCAGGCCGAAGAGCCAAACACCCACTTGCACAAAACCCACTACCGGGCTCCGATCCATGCCGATGAGGTTGGGATTGATTCCGATCACAAAAAGGAAGAACCCAACAAGTAAGAGCGTCATCCATATTCGGATCAGGATGGACTGGTAGCGGGAGAGTTTCTTGTCTGGCATAAACTACCTCTTCGGAAGGGCGGTCCTCAACACCCTAAGCCAGTTTCCCCCGAGGATGGCTTCAACATCCTCCCGGCCGTAGCCCTGTTTTTTCAATGCATCCCCAATTAACTTCAGGTCGGCGACGCTGTCAAGCTCCACGGGCACTTTATCCAACCCAAATCCACCATCGAAATCACTACCGATTGCAGCATGCGATGCGCTTCCAACACGTTGGCATATATGGTCGATCTGGGCGGCAACATGGTCCATGGTCACCCATTCGCGTGGGTCGCCGTCGTCCCAACCTCCCAGCAGAAACTTGTTGAAAGGTACGATGCCGATTACACCATCACGTTCAGCCATCCGCATGATCGTTAGATCGCTCAGGTGCCGATCGGGGATGTCGCTGCCATTCAGAAGTGAACGGACGTTACTATGAGATGCAATGATCGAGCCAGGGTAACGATCAAAAGATTGGAGTGCGGCTTTCTCCGCCATGTGGCTCAGGTCCAAGATCATGCCCCATTCTGCCATGGCATCCAGCAGCTCATAACCAAACTTCGTTAATGGCCCAGGCTCACGGGTTCCGCCGCAAAAGCGTGTTCCCGACCAAGCAGGTCCCAATATCCTCACCCCACCTTCAAACCACATTTCCAATTCGCCAGGTTCACTGACGCCTTCTCCGCCTTCCATGAGGAGGACAAATCCTATAAGTGGGTCTTGTAGTGGATCATCTTCCCACGTCTCGAGTGTCTCCTCGAGATCATCGACAGAGGCAATACCCACAAATTTATCACCGTGCTCATCAAAAAGCCGGTGGTAGGTATCGAGCTGTCGCCGATAGTTGTAGTTGGCCTCAATATCATCTGAATAAACGTTGTGCTCCCATTCACCCTTCTTCCAACGTATTGGTTTGGAGAAGAGTGTGGCAAAGATCACGGCAACTCGTCCCTCGATCCACTCCGGCCAACCAAGCAAGGTGTGCCCGTTGCGGATTACAGTCTCGCTCCCAGCTTCCAACTCCCTGGTCTCAGATACAGAACGAACGTAATCCCGACCGTAATTCACCATGTTATGGGCAATATCCTCATGCGCATCAACAACGATCATGCAGATGACCTCAGTTCATCCCCTATACGACTCCAGAAAGAGTCCCGTTCACCAGGCACAAAAGGATGATACAGCGTAATCCGATCGATAAGTGAGCCATATCTAGATCTGAGTTCGCTAGCGAGGTCGTCCTCATCTGCGATGACGGCAAAGGTTGACAACATCTCATCCGTGATCAAGCTTGCCATCTCAACCCACTCTCCGCGTCGGGAGAGAGCCCGCAATTCGTCTGCCACCTCGCCCCATCCATGGACCTCCATCACGGCACGATATGAAGGAGTAGAAGCGTAGAATGAAATTTGCGAACGCACGAATTCCATTTCACCTTCATCAGTTGCAGCCATGACCGAGGCGGATAGTTGAATTTCGGAGCGGCTCCGATCGCTCCGAACCGTGCCTTCGATAATGGCAGGTATGACGATATCCTGCAAGTAGCGCACTGAATGAAATGGATGAATATGGAAACCATCCGCCAACTCACCCGCAAGCCGGCAGAGGCCAGTATTTACACCTGCAATGTAAATTGGAATTTCCGGATGCTGAATCGGGCCCGGATTGAAGAATGGCGTCATGATGGTGTGCTTGTGGTAGACACCGCGGAAATTGAGCTTTTCGCCGTGCTGCCAGGTATCCCATATCGCCCGCACCGCGTTGATCTGCTCACGCAGCTTGCCCACAGGGGATTCCGGCCAACTCATTCCAAATCGACGTTCGATATGCGCCTTCACCTGTGTACCAAGACCTAAGATGAACCGACCTCCAGAGGCCTGCGCCAAATCCCACGATGTGTACGCAAGATTAGCAGGGTTGCGGGCGAATGCGATGGCAACCGCCGTTCCAAGCTCCAACTTCTGGCTGTGTTCCGCAATTAAAGCTAATGGGAGGAATGGATCATGCTGGGTCTCTGTCGACCAGAGTGCATCGAAACCAACTTTCTCCGCGGACTCGGCAATTTCTGGTATTGCGCGCAGGGTTGTCGGAGGGATAACTGCATCAAATTTCATTGGATATCTCCAGTTGAACTCTCAATGAGAAAATTTCAATCCATATATAACATTTCACGCTTCACTCTCAATTACCATTCGGTACGAATCCTCCTAGTGTGGAGTCCGCCCACTTCCAAGATCCATCCTACGCCTCTGAATTTAAGTTTTCGAATTCCTCAATTCGCTTACGCCACTCGTCTGGTATGTTTATGGATTGACCAGTCTCGTAATCATAGGCAACAAGGACGGAGCGCCCAATGGTCATAACTTGACCACTCTCCGTATCTTCCAGATGGCTGAGCACTTCTAGGCTTTTCTTCCCCATACGCACAACGCTGACCCCCGCTCGTATTGATAGGCCATAGGTAATGGGTGCTTTAAATGTACAACTGGTCTCGAGCAGGATAATTCCGATGCTGTCGAAATCCAATCCATCCCATAAGCCAAGATGCTCAAAGTACTTAATCCTGGATTGTTCCATATAGGTAAAGTAAGCCGCGTTATTCACATGCCTTTGAGCGTCGATATCACCATATCGGACCTCGACTGGATAGTAATAGTTAAATTCACTCATAAATCCATTGCCTCTGATCGATGATGTGCTTAATGCGAAACCTCCCATGAATGAGAAACGCTAAATGGAGGGATTGCATCAAACTCACGTTGTCCCTCAAGTATGCTAACCAATCCAGGGCAATAAGGGCCTCCACCACGGAATGGCTAAGATCACACCTGCCAACGAAAGCGAGTACCAGATCAATGCTTGCTTATGACGATTCCGATCTCCCTCGACTTTTTTCGCCCGAGCGTTCCCAATATGCGCCAGAACAATAGCTATCACCATCAATGGTATGTGTTCAATAATGAAGAAACGGAGCTGTTCTGTCTCCAGAGCTGCGCTGAAATTACTTAACGCAACCTCTACAATGGGGCTAAAGAATACGAGCAAGATTCCAATGAGCAATTGGATGTCGAGGCTGATGGTGTAAAGTTGTCCTGCCCTTCGATGTGCTGAGGTCCAGGGACGATCCTTAATCCATCCATAAAGCACCTGTCCAATTGCGAATAATCCCAGGATGAGTACCGCCCAACGGGTAAAATTGTGGAGTGCCAAGAGAACGCTATATGCGGAGATATCCATTGGATGCTCCTTTATTCCAAAACGAGTCCAGCCGAGGCAATTGAACCTTCTCAACAACCTTCCATGGTAATCTTCCCATATGGTCTCACCTCAAATACAGGTGATCCGGGATGTTGTCAGTTTGACAGCGATATCTAGATCCAATTTTTGTCGCCGGCTGAGAAGGTCAAAGAACAAAGCAGGCTTCAGCATAACGAACCTCAGATACTATGTCAAGCCAAGGATCCCTCCGCCCTCTGTGCTCATGCAGAGAAGGGTACACCATGGTTGCGTCACGCGGTAGGCTAAGTGGAACCGTCAGAACATTCGTCTTGGGAAAAGTGCGTTGCAGACCAGTGTTGATGGTTACAATATGAGATTGGAGGAAGAGATGAGTGGCACAATTCAATCCATACCGGCGATCGAAGATGCATGTCGGATCTCTCACTGGCTTGCACACTGGCACTGGTCCGAGGGTTCAGGAGGGAATTTCTCACTCCGCATGGACAAACTCCCCGAAGAAGCCCATGCCCTCTCTGGTGAGACGCCGCGCCCATTACCAATCACCGTTCCTTCTATGGGCGGTAGTTCACTGCTGATATCAGGACGAGGCACTCGAGCACGGGATATTGCCGCTGATCCGAAAGCCAACCTCGGGCTTTACTGGATCATTCAGGGTGGGGAGGAGATCACATGTCTCTGGGGAAATTGTGAACCCACCAGTGAGCTTCCGTCGCATCTTGCCATTCATGAGACTTTACTCGAGATCCGCCCTTCACACAAAGCGGTTTTGCACACTCATCCACCCAATCTGATAGCCCTCACGCACCTCCAGGAATTTCAGGACTCATTTCACCTGAGTGACGTGCTCCTACGCATGCAATCTGAGGCACGAATCCATCTTCCCGAGGGTATTGCGCTGCTTCCCTATTATCTTCCTGGATCACTCGATCTAGGATTGGCATCAGTGGAAGCACTCCGTCGTCACTCGCTCCTGCTCTGGCATATGCACGGCGCCCTCACTACCGGCGAGACACTTTCGAATGCGCTTGATCAAATGGAAGTTGCGGATAAGGCTGCAGAGATTTTCTGGCTATTAGCCTCAGCAGGCCGAAAATCAGACGGTATTTCAAATGAAGATATGAAGGCTGCACTTCAACACTTCGACCTGTGGGATCGGTATCTCAGCTCGCTTCCCGACGATGGAAGTGGGGAAAGTACCACATAAAAGTTAGTGAATCAATTCACATATAGTGCTGTATAGACGGATGTCTTCAATTTCAACATGAAGTAGTGAAGATTGAGATGCCGAGAATAGGCGATGGTATCAAATGCACCGATCAATCCATCACAACCAGCACGTCCCCAGTTTCGCGTATCACACTTCCCATCGGATCCACGTTGGCTTTAAGGACAAAGATGTGTTTGAACGCACCACCACGATATGCGAGAAAACTCACCTCACCACCACGTTTTGATTCAAGCTGTGTTTGCGGATCGTAGGTGTCAGGCCGCTTGATTCGTTTGATAACATATGGAGTTTTACGTAACAGATTGTCGAATGCGAACCTCGAGAAAATAAGCTCGAGTTCCAACCAATCACCTGCAACAGCGGATGATTTGGTCGACCATAGTTCGCTCATGAAGAACGCATATTCGAAGAGACCGAGTGGGGTGGATGAATAGCGTAAGTAGCTGTTGAGTGTGCCTATCGCGATCCCTCGTGCTTCGGGGGTATCTCGGAGGCTGATCAACTGGTCGCGATGCATTCCGGCAAGCACTTCAGGAAGACCTTCTTCACCCTCCGCGCTCTCCAAGCACGCATAGGGCCAAATCCAACCAGATTCAACGCTTCCCATCTGGAGATAATCGAGGCGATAGCCTTCCAGGAGCGAGACATTGGGAAACAACTTGAGTAGTTGTTTGAGATCCTCAGGTTGCCGATAACGGTTCCAACCTCGCCGAAAACGGAGCACATTTCCATAGATTCGCTCTGCCAGGTGTCCTGCAACACGCTGTCCTAAAGATTGGTCTGTCATCCTCTACCCTGATCCATCACTTTAGCAGATTCCTTATCGACGGGTCAATAGGTCAGTGGAAATCGAGAATCAGGGAGCGGCTAATCAGTCAAGATGTGAAGATTTCAGGAATCAGTTAATCAGGGATCAGTTAATCAATAAATGGGTGAATATGTCGAAAAGTCAATAAGTAGCTTAAAGCTAACAGCTAAGAGCTAATAGCTAAAAGCTGATAGCAGATCGCTAACCTCTGAAAGCTTATTGCTAACAGCTAAACGCTGATTTCATACCGAGACTAAAAACAACACCCCGAAATCGGGGTGTTGTCCCTCTGGCGTCAGGAGGCCACTGACAATTTTTAGGAGCTCCGGTCGGAGTATTGCTTGCTCCGAACTCAAGTCGCTCGCATCACTTTATAAGGTGTTGTCTCCAGACGCCTATTCTTTGTTTCTATCATAATCATAGCACCAACTTTGATCAATAGCCAAATGATCCTGGTGATTTCGAGTTCATCCAATCATAGCCTAGCGTGCTTAACCTGAAACAAAAGGGGACCCAGTTTCTCCACCTGGGTCCCACAAATCACTTGTAAATTTCGGGGATTTTATTGCTCGCTGGGTTCACCGTATAGTTCCCGATGAACGACGCTCAGTTCTCGCACCTGCCGCTCCGCCCGGTAGGAAGAGCGAACCAACGGGCCACTCTCGACCCAACGGAAACCGATCTCCAGTCCGAATGCCTTAAACTCATCGAATTCCTCTGGACTGTAGTAACGCTCGATGGGGAGATGTTTCTTGGATGGTTGAAGGTATTGGCCAATAGTGAGAATGTCAACATTCCATGTACGAAGTTCCCTCATCGTATTCTTCACTTCTTCCACAGTTTCGCCGAGCCCCACCATGATACCGGACTTGGTGAGAACATCCACGTCCAGCTTCTTAGCGTTCGAGAGCGTAGCCTCCGCCCATTCATAACGATCCTGTGGCTGAACCTTCTTGAATAGTCTGGGGACGGTCTCAACATTGTGATTGAGGATTTCGGGTCGAGCATCCATGACGATCTTCAACGCCTCCACTGAGCCTTTGAAATCGGGAATGAGGACCTCTATGGAACACCCTGGTTGGAGCTCTCGAACGCGTTGAATGACCATGGCGAAGATCGGGGCGCCACCGTCGGTGCGTTCATCGCGGTTCACGCTGGTGATCACGGCGTGGCGGAGGTTCATAGCCTTTACTGCGCGGGCGACGCGTTCCGGTTCAAGCCAATCCAGCGGGTCCGGACGCCCAGTCTTGATATCACAGAAACCGCAAGAGCGGGTGCAGGTATCGCCCAGCATGAGAAATGTCGCTGTTCCTGAGCCCCAGCATTCACCCAGGTTAGGGCACATAGCCTCTTCACAGACTGTGTGCAAAGCTTTGGATCGCATTAATCCCTGCAGCCAATCATATGTCTCGCCTGAAGGCGCGCGAACTTTGAGCCATTCTGGACGCCTTTTCGGTCGATGATCACCAAACCCTTGAGAGGGACTTCCCTCAAGTGTCGTCTTTTTCTCTTTCATAGGAGTCATTCTACCGCAAATTTAACTCCGGCGACGAGGCCCCACCAAGAGATTAAACCCTCACACACAGTTCTCGATCATCTTAATCCTAACAGCTAACCTCCACCAGGAGCTTCGCTCCTTAAGACGCCCCACCGGGGCGTCTTAAGAACGAGGGATTCAAGGCCAGATTCTCCGGGCAAAATCACCAAACAATTCAAGTCGGCGTGAATCCGTTGAGTAAAAGCGATTGGTGAAATTGATTTTGGATATCGCTCAAGGGTCTCGTGGTTGAGGATTTTTAAGATAGCTCGTACAGGTTTCGGAAGCTCAGTTCACTTCATCAGGGCTGTGAGAAGTTGTAGTGTGAGTTGTTTAACCTCTCGCCCACCTGAGCCCACAGGCCCCACGCAAACTGGACATCCCTCGTGGCAGTTACACCCCTGAATTAATTCCATCGCACCTTTGAGCAGATCTGCATGTAGCTCATAGAGCCGTTCGGCGAGACCAAGACCTTCAGGTACACGATCATAAAGAGTGATAGTCGGGCCCTTAGTGTTTGTAGAGCGCATTTCCGTTAATGAACCGATATCCCTTGGATCACACATCAGGTAAAGCGGCGCGATGTTACGCAGTGCATGAGAAAAGCCGCTGAGCGCGCTTCTTGCCCCTCGAGCGGCCTCTGCCCGTTGATGGCAGGTAGGACAAAGCGTAATTAGATTATCGAGCTTATTCGCCAATAGATCGTATTCATTCTCACCGGGGATGTATCCGAACTCACGGAATGGCCGAATATGATGCACGCTGTGTGCTCGATCTTTCTTTTCGGAAGCGCCGCATTGTCTGCAACGGTAGTCATCCCGTGCACGCGCTGCCTCTCGAGCCTGGGGCCAGCTTGGGCCGTAATCAAATGGCGCAATTAGTACACCATCTTGTTCAAGCTGCTCAACGGTCTTCGGCGCGATCCATAACCAATAGGCGCTGGTTTCAAACTCGCGCGGTGGGAGATCGATGTTGCCGTACCCCAAGGTCTCATGCGTGTAGCGCTTGACTTTTCGAAATGAGGATGTCTGCGCGGTGACTCGAACCCACCCGTGGGCCCGTCTGGCCGGTTGACTTTCATCTGCATCAAAGACGTCCAGGACTTCAAGATCCACGCTTTCACCAGCGTCCGTATAGTAATCAACCTCAACTGGCACAACTTGCGCGATAGCATTCTGCCAATCCAGGTCTTCTACGATGAAGGTCCGACCTTCATGGATATACACCGCACCCTCATGAAGCAGAATGGGCGCAGTCGCCCTATCTACTTCGCCGATGACGCGAGGCCGACCTTGGCTGATATCCTGAATCACAATGGTGTCATCCGAACTTGCCCGCAGTGAGACAGATTCCGCAGGGTATGCATCAGCAACCCAATGGTAGTTCCCATTCGAAAGGTGCAGCTCACCTTCTTCCATCAGGAACTCGAGTAATTCAACTACATTGCCAAATCCACCAAAGGATTCACCCTCTCCAAATGGAAGTTCAAAGACTGCACATCGGAGGTGGCGCAGCATGATGGCCAGGTTGTCGGGGTGGATCAAGCCATGCTCCGGCGAGCCTTCAAAGAGATAGCGCGGATGACTGACAATGAATTGATCCAATGGTGAGGCCGAAGCCACCAGCACGGCTGCCGATACTTCGCTCCGTCTGCCGGCTCTTCCCGCTTGCTGCCAGAGGCTGGAAATCGTCCCCGGGTAGCCAGCGATGACAGCGGCACCAAGGAGGCCGATATCTACGCCCAACTCAAGCGCGGTCGTCGCTACCACGCCTCTAACGCTACCATCTCGAAGTCCTCGCTCGATTTCCCTCCGCTCCAATGGAAGGTACCCGCCCCGATAACCGCGAATCTCCTCAGGTTCTCCACCCGCTCGCTCATAGGAGTCGCGCACGTAGCCAAGCAAAATTTCTGTCGTCAGTCGCGCACGAGCGAAGACCACAGTTTGGATACGAGCACGTAGCAATCGGTCGGCGATGTTCGTAGATTCCAGCGTGTATGCCCGGCGGATGCCGAGCTCCGGATCGATCAGCGGAGGGCGATAGAGGATGATGTGTTTCTCAGCACGGGGAGAACCGTCCAGATCAGATGGGATCAACCGCACGCTGCCTTCTATCAATCGTTCGGCGAGTTCCTTGGGATTGGCAATGGTCGCCGATGTGAGGATGAACTTCGGATCTGAGCCATAGAACCGGCAGAGACGCCTCAAACGACGGAGCAGATTGGCGACATTTGAACCGAAGATTCCCCGGTATACGTGCAGCTCGTCAATAACGATCCAACGCAAGTTTTCTAAGAGTGAGGCCCAACGTGGATGATGCGGCAGGATGCCAGTATGGAGCATGTCTGGATTAGTGATAAGTAGTCGTACATCCTCACGGACCTGTCGCCGCTGGGCAGGTGGGGTATCGCCGTCATAAGTTCTGACCGGCACGGCATCCACGCCGCCGATCTTTTCCAGGAGATCGTTCAATGCAGCAGCTTGATCTTGCGAGAGTGCCTTCGTGGGAAAGAGATAAATCGCACGAGCTTCTGGATCTGAGAGCATCTCCTGTAGAACGGGGAGATTGTAGCAAAGTGTCTTTCCGGAAGCCGTGCCTGTTACCACAACGACATTCTCCCCATCCAATGCGGCCTCAATGGCAGCCGATTGATGGGTGTATAGCGGGGCCATATCCATATCCCGCAGTGCCGCGATCAGGCGTGGATCGAGGTCTTCTGGAAAATCGGCATAACGCGCCGGCTTTGGCGGCAGCCGCTCCCAAGCGGTGACATTCCCCATAAATTGGGGATCATATCGGAAACGTTCGAGTACTTCCTCGAGGGACATATTGATGTGATTATAAGTCAGAATGCTAGTTGAGTTTCAGCGAACTTGGAGGCCTGCGATTTGTAGGGACTAATAGATCGAGGAGTAATGCCTTGAGATTCAGCAGCATGGACAAAATTGCATCGGTGACCCTCACCCTCACTCCCTCTCCATTTCAGAGAGGGAAGAATCTTATCGGAATATCCATCCTTACCAGCCAAAGTCATTACCCTCTCCCCAATGGGGAGAGGGTTGGGGTGAGGGGGTAGTCACAGTGCATCCAATTCGACTACATCAAATTTCCAGCCCAAATACGCGAAGTTTGAACTAGTTGCCATCCTTGGAAGGTGCTGATATACATGAGGGTCTAAGGAGAGAGAACATCCGTGACGAACATTCGTGCATCACTAAACCAATGGATCAGAAACACAATCGATTCGAAACCATGGCGCAGACCTGAAGTTATCATCGCTGTCATCATTGTGCTCGTAGCCGCAGTCTCACGGTTTTACGATTTGGAGACTCGCGCGATGAGCCATGATGAAAGTGAACACACCTACTTCGCCTGGCTTCTTTCGGAAGGCAGTGGGTACCAGCACACCCCCATCACCCACGGCCCATTACAGTTCATCCTGTTGGCATTCACCTACATCTTCTTTGGGGTCACCGATGCTACATCACGCTTTCCAGTGGCAATCTCAGGCGTCCTCGCAGTCGCCATGTTGTTCGCTTACAAACGTTGGCTGGGACGCGCAGGCGCAATCATTGCCATGGCTTTGATGGTGGTTTCCCCATATATGCTTTTCTACACACGTTACGTACGCAATGAAGCCCTGCTTTTACCAGTCACACTGCTGATGTTCTATGGTCTTTTTCGTTACTTTGAGACCAAAAGGAATCTATGGTTTTACATCTTCACCGCCGGTCTTACGCTCCACTACCTCATCAAAGAAACAGCCTTCATGTACACCGTTGAGCTGATAGTCTTCATGGCGGCGCTCCTCATCTGGGAACTGCTCAAGCGTCCATGGAAGGATCGTACTTATCTTATTGCTTTCCTCGCCGGCCTGGTAGCTTCCATTGCTGGTGTCCTCATTCTCTTTTCACGGATCGAGTCAATCGGTGTTGTAGAGGGTGAAAGCGAATTTACGCTCTCCGCGCTCGTGGTCATTGGATTCTTCCTGACTGCATTGGGGTTGATCACACTTGCGGTTTCCATGGTAATGAACTTCGGCATTCAGCTTCGCACAGACTTTCCAGCTCTGGACATCCTCATCGTCTGCATCACGCTCACAGTACCACAGCTTGCTGCTTTCCCCGCGAACGCACTTGGCTGGGACCCGCTCAATTACCAGAATGTCGAAACCATGGTTAGGACTTTCATAGTCGTCGTCACCCTGATCTTCATTACTGCGGCTATCGGCATCGCCTGGGACTGGCGGAGGTGGTTTACGATTGCCGCCATCTTCTTCATACCGTACTTCATAAGCTACACCACATTCTTCACCAATATCGCCGGCATCGCGACTGGCATGGTGGGATCATTCGGTTACTGGCTTGCACAACAAGAAGTGGAACGTGGTGGCCAACCGTGGTACTACTACTTCGCCGTACAGATACCCATCTACGAGTACATCCTCGTAGTGGGAACAGCCGTAGCTGCTGCTATCGGTCTGATCGGACTCTTCAAAAAACGGAATGGCGAAGATAAACGCGAAGAGGAAACCCCATCGGTTGAGGGAGGCGGCCCATTCCCGGTCCTGGGTTTCCTCGGTTATTGGGTGATGGTCTCGCTCATCTTGTTCACTTACGCCGGTGAAAAGATGCCTTGGCTAACAGTCCACATCGCTCTACCCATGCTCCTGCTCTCAGGGTGGGCATATGGCCGCCTAATTGATGGATTGAAGATACTGCCGATGAGACCATTGAGAGCTTCAGCAATCATCCTCCTACTCATAATCGGGCTCTACGCGTTCGCGCGTGCAATCTTCGAACTCATCATCGGTACCCCAGTTCCCGCGGACGAAGCTGCCGCGGGTCTGATCAACCAGCCATTGTTCATCTCCGTCGTTGTGGCAGCCTTTGCGGCAGCTGGTGTATGGATCCTCTCCTCCCAGGAGAAGGAATTCCCGGTGGGAAAATGGATTGCAGCCCTGGCCATTGCCGCGCTCTTCTTGCTCACCGCTCGAACAGCCTTCATGGCTTCCTTTAAAAACTTCGACTTTGGGACGGAGTTCCTTGTCTACGCCCATTCAGAGCGAGGCGTGAAAGACATGATGTCGGATCTTGAAGAATTATCGATCGCTGTCACTGGTGGGAATGATATCGACGTCGCATTCGACGTTGCAGATGGTACGGGTGATCCAGGTGTATCTTGGCCTGTAAATTGGTACATGCGCTTCTTCCCCAACTCGCGCTCATACGGTCCAGAAATAACGCGCGATCTGAGAGCATATCCTGTAGTCATCGCAAGCGACAACAATTGGTCTCGACTTGAACCACTCATTTCAGATCATTTCCAGCAGTTCGAGCACATCCGCATGGTGTGGCCAATGCAAGACTATTGGAACTTAACCTGGGAAAAAATCCGAGAGGCCCTGGTTTCTGCCGAATTCCGTCGCGCATTGTGGGATATCTGGTTGGATCGGGATTACACCGCCTACGGCGAGGTGGTTGGGAAAGACTATTCCCGGATGAGTTGGCAACCATCGGATCGAATGAAAATGTACGTCCGTAACGACATTGCCTCCACATTCCTAGGCATCGGTGATGATACATATAACGATGAGGTCCTGACGGGTGATCCATATAAAGAGGGGCACCTCGATCTTTTTGCCGACCCAATTATCGGCACCTCCGGATCTGAGCCTGGCCAATTCGAAGCTCCGCTATCCATCGCATTCGCCTCTGATGGATCGATGTACGTGGCTGATTCCCGCAATCACCGCATTCAACTTCTGTCGCCTGAGGGCGATGTATTAAACACATGGGGGTCATTTGCCAACATTCTCGAGGAATCTGCGCCATCGGGAACATTCAACGAACCTTGGGGAATCGCTGTCGGTCCTGATGGATCTGTATACGTCGCGGACACCTGGAATCACAGGATCCAGAAGTTCACAAGCGACGGCACATTCATCACAATGTGGGGAACCTTCGGGGCAGGTGCGACACCTCAGGAGCTTTGGGGTCCAAGGGATGTGGCCGTCGACACTGAGGGGAGAGTTTTTGTGGCTGACACAGGCAATAAGAGGATTCTTCTCTTCAACGAGGACGGTTCATTCTTAAGCCAGATCTCTAGCGGAGGTTTTGGGCCTGGAGAACTCGACGAACCGGTGGGAATCGCGATCGGAACTGACAGCACACTGTATGTTGCCGATACATGGAATCAACGAGTCCAAGTCTTCAAAGAATTTGAAACCAACGCATTCGCCTTCGAAAGGGAGTGGCCTGTTGATGGTTGGTTTGGTATGTCCCTTGAGAATAAACCTTATCTCGATCTTGGGCCGCAAGAGGAAGTGTGTGTGACGGAGCCTGAGGGATATCGAGTCCTCTGTTTCGATAATTGGGGCGTGTTTATCTTCGGGTGGGGATCGTACGGAACCGGCTCAGGTCAATTCGATCTACCAACAGGGATAACCATTGATGATGAGGGTTACGCTTGGATCTCCGACAGCAGAAACAACCGCATCATGCGCTTTGAGGTTCCTTGGGAAAGTGCTGGCGTCTCGCAATAATTAATCGCTCTCCTGAACAAGACTTCCAAATTAGACTCGCCAAAGGAGATGCAGTCATCAACTGCAGTATTCGAAGCACCACTAGCAATCTTCCTTCCCTTGACATCACTGATCTGAACAAGTAGGCTTAATTTAGGAATGCCTAAAACCAACTGAGGAACCCTCCATGCAGACTCAAACTGTTGAAGATTACCTTAAAAGCATCTATGAAATTCAACATAGAGAAGGACGGGTAGCGACCACGACCCTTGCAAAGCACATGAATGTGACAGCCGCATCGGTTACTGGAATGATGAAGAAGCTGGCCGGGATGAAACTCGTTACCTATGAACGGCACAAGGGCGTTGAGCTAACAGAGGCAGGGGAGAAGATTGCATTGGAGGTGATCCGACACCACCGCTTGATCGAGCGCTACTTGAGCGAGGCGCTTGGAGTCCCCTGGGATCAAGTTGACGCAGAAGCTGAGAAATGGGAGCACGTCCTCTCCGACGACATCGAATCCCGCATCGACGCACTCCTCGGTTATCCCACAAAAGACCCTCACGGCGCGCCGATCCCCTCACGCGAGGGTCACATTCAGCCCTCCTCCAACACTCGCCTAACGGATTTAGGAGCTGGCCAGCGCGCCATCGTAGTCGAAGTCAGTGATCACGACCCAGAGCTGCTGCGATACCTGGGCACAATGGGTCTTTATCCCAACGTGGAAGTTTCCATCATCGACATCGCCCCATTCGACGGCCCGCTCACCTTGAAGATTGGGGACGAAGAATATACCCTGGGTCGTGAGGCAGCAAGCCATATCCTCATCGCAACCCTTGAATCATGATGTTTACCTTTACTGAAGATTCAAGCGAATCGTAGCTTCGCCAACCTTCGCAATGATTTTTTGCCGCGTTTAAATCCCCCGAATGTCTTAGTTGGACAATACCCTATTCCCACTGTACACTGGTTTCATCCCGTGCGATCTGTGGCTTGAGTGGGCATGTACTCAATAATTGGAGTTAACCCAGTAAAGGTGCGATTTGGATTGAGCCGTTGATTTGACCAAAGCCTAGAAAATCGGTTTTTAGGTCAAAGGAGGGCATTCATGAGACGTTGGAATGGGTGGGGCGACGAAGCTACCGAGTATCCACTACATGAAACAGCCTCTCGTCATCTCAGTGGAAGATTGGGACCGGGACCACAAATTCAGGACGCCACCATCGAAGAAGTGATCTCGACCATGCACCAGTCCCGCCTCTGGGACAATCCCTGGATAACGACCTCCTCGGAAGCTCGACTGCGCCATGCACGAGGGCAAAGCTTGCCCGATTGGATCGCACTGCGGTCCGGCCAAATTGATACCTATCCCGACGGAGTTGCATTCCCAGCTTCTGATCAAGAGGTCAGAGATATCTTAGAATTCGCCCTCGAGGAGGACGTGCGCCTGATTCCATATGGAGGTGGCACCAGCGTCTTGGGTCACATCAACCCTCTAATGAGCGAAAAGCCCTCGCTCACCTTAGACCTATCCAGGCTCAACCAACTTCTGGATTTAGACGAGACGAGCCTTCTTACCACATTTGGCGCAGGTGTGCGAGGACCTGATCTTGAATCCCAACTCAATCGTCACGGCTATACGCTGGGTCACTATCCGCAATCCTTCGAACTTTCAACCCTCGGAGGATGGATCGCAACCCGGTCTACTGGTCAGCAATCTATTCATTATGGGCGCATTGAAGACCTATTCGCTGGGGGGCATGTTGAAACACCCATGGGATCGTTGGAGCTGCCATGTTATCCTGCTAGCGCTGCCGGACCCGACCTCCGGCACATCATCCTCGGATCGGAAGGGCGGCTAGGAGTGATCACACGTGCTACCGTGCGCATTCGACGAATCCCAGAAAGCGAGCAATTCTACGGCGTTTTCTTCAAAGATTGGGAAAGCGGATTTGAGGCTGTACGGAAGACTGCACAGGCAGAAGTTCCCATATCCATGATGCGTCTGAGCGACCCACAGGAAACTGAGACCACACTCCTGCTCTCAGGTCGTGACATGACGGTCAATGTGGCTCAGCAAGGCTTAAACCTCCTAGGGTACGGTGATGACCGCTGCCTGCTGATCTTCGGGGTTACAGGTGACAAGAGCAGTGCTTCAAGGATTAGAGGGCTTGCAACCTCCATTTTCCGTTCTTTTGGCGGTTTACCTGCAATTTCAACCATTGGTGACCTCTGGCGACAATCACGTTTCCTGTCACCCTATCTCCGAAATACGCTGTGGGAACTCGGCTACGCTGTGGATACCCTGGAAACCGCCGCTCCGTGGTCTACAGTGAAAACATTGCATATTGAAATTGGCAATGCGATGGAGCAGGCCTTCGCACGGATTGGTGAAGCTATTGTCATCCTGTCACATATCTCACATGTCTATATCGACGGTGCTAGCTTGTACATTACGTTCATATTCCGCCGCGCGCACGAACCCATTGAAACCCTGAATCGATGGAAGCTGCTTAAAGGGGCTGCGAGCGAAATGATCATCGAGCGTGGCGGAACCATCAGCCATCAGCATGGTATCGGACTGGATCATGCGGTCTACCTCCCATACGAGAAGGGTCCACTCGGTATTGGTCTCATTAATGCTGTTAGTCAAGAACTCGACCCTCACGGGCTAATGAATCCCGGAAAATTATTGGAAGCCCGCGAATAAGATTTGTACGCTATTCTTGGGAAGTAGGAATGCCTGCTTCGAGGTGAGAGATGTGGAAGCAAGGGTGGCGCGAAGAAGTCTGGTCACAACTCATTAGCGAACCATGGGATTTGATCATCATCGGCGGCGGGATCACCGGGGCAGGAATCTTGCGGGAAGCGACCCGGATAGGTCTTCGTACACTGCTGCTCGAAGGGAATGACTTCGCCTCTGGTACCTCAAGCAGATCCTCAAAACTCGTTCACGGTGGCTTGCGTTACTTACGAAACCGGCAGATCAGGATCACTTTCGAATCTGTCCGTGAACGCGAACGCTTGCTTGATCAGGGTAGGGGGCTAATTAGTAAATTGAGCTTTCTTTTTCCAGTTTACAGCGATAGTAAAGTCCCTGGTTGGGTATTCGGTCTTGGATTGGCTTTCTACGATCTTCTTGGATTCAAATGGGCACATCGTCATTATCGAATCCATGAGGTGATTGAAAGATGGCCTGGCATTCGGCAGGAAGGTCTCACAGGTGGTTACCGCTACTTTGACGCACAGACGGACGATGCACGGTTGGTGTTGAGAGTCCTCCTTGAGTCCGTTCAAGAGGGCGGCGTCGCGCTGAACTATGCCAATGTAGAGAGGCTGATGCGCCACAGTTCGGGCGACGTCTGCGGGGTCATTGTGCGGGATTGTGATCCCAGTTCAGAGGGAAGGACAACTGAAGTTACAGCACCGGTTGTCATCAATGCTACTGGCGCGTGGGCCGATGACCTACGGATGAATGTGAGGGCTCGGCGGCGCCTGAGGAGACTTCGAGGGAGCCACTTGGTCCTGCCAATCGATAAGGTGCCCATCTCCAGAGCCATCACTTTTTACCACCCTCAGAACCGGCGCCCGGTCTTCATCTTCCCCTGGGAGGGAACCGTCATCGTCGGGACAACGGACGTAGATCATGAATTAGATATGCAGGCAGAACCCTCCATCAATCATTCGGAAGTCGAATATCTGCTTGAGACCGTTCACTTTGCGTTCCCCTCACTTAATATATCTACCAATGATCTGATCTCAACCTATGCAGGTGTTCGCGCTGTGATTGACACCGGTAAAGCGGATCCATCGAGGGAATCTCGCGAGCATGTAATATGGCTGGAAAACGGTCTGCTCACCATCACGGGCGGTAAGTTGACGACATTCCGTGTCATGGCCCACGACGCTCTCCGGGCCATCCAACACCGTTTACCTAGCCATGCGAGACTGGACCGAAAGAAAAGGGTGTTAGCGAAACCATCATCAAAGACCGCCTTTGATGTGGAGCTCGACATTTCTACTCGCCGTCGCATTCTAGGTCGCTATGGAGAAGCCGCACCTGCATTGATCGCGGCTTCGCGACGGGAGGAACTCCGACCCATCGAGAACACTCCGTTTCTGTGGGCAGAAATACGCTGGGGCGCTCAGGCTGAGGGTGTTATTCACCTCGATGATCTTCTCATGCGACGAATGCGTCTAGGTATCATCTCCCCCGAAGGTGGCACTGGCCTCTTGGACCAAATTCGGGAAATCGCTCAACCCGAACTCGGCTGGAATGATACACGATGGGAGGAAGAAGCCGAAGCCTATCGGAAGCTCTGGTTGAGCGCATATGCTCCCTAACGGATCAGAGACTAGGCGCTTTGGCTTCGCCAAAGCGATGGAGATTAGAGAGTAGAGACTGGAGACTAGAGATTAGGCATTAGGGATCAGGGATCAGTTAATCAGTGAACTCGTGAACAAGTCGATAAGTCAATAAGCAAAAGAGCTTAAAGCTAACAGCTGAAAGCTAATAGCTAAAAGCT